>Ga0194052_1000011_pt1 | contig 148449 bp, 112 predicted proteins | sample SepL226m_MetaG_FD_160117 | JGI IMG/M metagenome (GOLD analysis project Ga0194052, IMG submission 160117) | Anoxic zone freshwater microbial communities from boreal shield lake in IISD Experimental Lakes Area, Ontario, Canada - Sep2016-L227-6m | ecosystem: Environmental > Aquatic > Freshwater >...
TCATTGCTGGCTGTACCTAAATACATTTCGGAGAGAACCAGCTATCACGTAACTCGATAAGCTTTTCACTCCTACACACAAGTCATCGGAAGGTTTTGCAGCACCAACCCGTTCGGTCCTCCAGCATAGTTTCCCATGCCTTCAACCTGCCCATGTGTAGCTCGTCACGCTTCGGGTGTAATGATAGCAACTAGTCGCCCTATTCAGACTTGGTTTCCCTACGGCTCCGACTATTACTGTCTTAGCCTTGCTGCTACCACTAACTCGCTGACCCATTCGTCAATAGGTACGCGGTCACTCTTGCGAGCTCCCACTCCCTTGTATGCTAAAAATTTCAGGATCTATTTCACTCCCCTTCCTGGGGTTCTTTTCACCGTTCCCTCACGGTACTATGCGCTATCGGTGTAAAAAGGTATTTAGCCTTACCCAGTGGTCTGGGCGGATTCATGCCGAATTTCTCGTGTTCGACATTACTCAGGAACTACTAAGGAGGTGTTTTGTTTTCGAATACGGGATTATAACCCTCTATGATGTTCCTTTCCAGAAACTTCTTCTAACAAAACACAATATCCTAGAATTCTTGCTAGAGAATTCAAAGTAGCCCTACAACACCTCTTATAGCAACGCCTAGCAGCTTACACTATAAAGGTTTGGGCTCTTCCCAGTTCGCTCGTCACTACTACGGGAATCTCATTACGATTTCTTTTCCTCGTGCTACTGAGATATTTCACTTCACACGGTTATGGTCATTTACGACATCCTGATATACAGGATAGGTTGCCCCATTAGGATATCTCCGGTTACAAGCGGTTACTGGCACCTTACCGAAGCTTTTCGCAGCCAATCACGTCCTTCATCCACCTTTTTACCCAAGGCATCCATTTTTAGCATTTAAAAAGATTTATTGTTTTTATAATAAACGTAATATATCATACTATTGTTAAATATCCACATCATGCAACGTACTTTTTTTCGTGTAGAAAAAAGTTGTGCGAAGTTCTTTATAGTAAATTACATAGTCATTGCAAGACTTTTTTACCTTTTTTTTACTGTATTTTTAGCATAGTCTTCAAGTGTGCAAACTCACGAAAACGTACCATCTACAAAAAGATTTTTTAAAAAAAGTCAATTAAGATTGTTTCACGAGAAGATTATTTCATAAAACACAGGATAGCGATTATCTTTAACATATCTTTTATATAGTAGACAATGTAGACATAAAAAACCATACAAATATAAAAATAGAGCAAACACAAAGAAAAGACAGTTGAAATGGAAAAATTTTAATAATATTGGCATATAGATAAAATTTAATATATCTGGAAATAAAATATATACAATTATGTAAAAAAATACTCAATATTTCTCATAATATTTTGATATATACATATTTTTTTATTGTTTAGATATTTTGACAAAAAAATAAGCGTTATTAAGCCCTTTTGTTGATATTTTTTATACTATATCATTTTTTATGGTTTTAGCAAGTAAAAAGCCAAAAATATACTCCAAGAGTTGCGAGTTTTGATAGTTGTAGATATAATAATATCAGAAGAAAAAAATCAGGGAAATAATATGCAATTCTACCACTATTTAGCAAGAGTATACGATGGAGAAAAAATGATCATTTTTTAGAAAAAAAACACACAAAATCTTATTCGTAATAAGTATACTTTTTCTGATATCAACATTTTTTACTCATGCAGCTACACGAACGCTTAATTGATGAACTGTATCATGGGACAATAATAATTTTTTAAATCAAACGTTTTGGAATGATAACCCTAGTAGTTGAGATATTATAAAAGCACTATACGGAGATGGAAATGGAGGGATTAATAAAACAGCCTATACCACAAAACGATTAACGGGCTATTGTGATACTACCACAATGCAAGTAATAAATATTGCAGATGATACAGAATTACATACTATGCTTACCACTTCAGGATATATACTGATGACAAATACCATTTATGTATTTAATTCTGGAACATACACACTTAGTCCTCCATATCCAACTCAAATGACTATGAATAATTGTACGGCAATCATAGGGAATGGAAATGTTGTGATAAAGGCAGTATGATGAGGTTGGTTTAATAATCCAACGGCTCTTATTTCTATGGGAGCAAATTATAACGCTATCATAGATAATATAACATTAGATGGTAATGGAGCATCGCTTTCGTTTGGAATAGAAACAGATTGGACAAACAACTCCACTGTTAATAGTGTAAATGTTGGTAATGATATAGTATACGGGATTAGGATTGCTAATGTTTCACATCATAATATATTCAATAATATAGTGGTACATGACATTAGGAACTATGCTATATTCGTAAGAGACTGGGGATATAACAATATTATAAGTAATTGTACAGTATATAATGCAGGGCAAAGAGGAATAATAATTTATGATCATGGGGTAAATAATATCATTGAAAATTGCAATGTATATAATGATTATTATGGTATTATGGTGGCTAATAATTCCACAAACAACATTATCAGAAATATTGATATACACAATAACACATATGGAGTATATGTAGATACTACAGCATCATACAATACATTAGACAATATAAAATCTCACAATAATATAAATGCCGGTATTTACTTTGGAAACAATTCGTCATATGGTATAATAAACAACTCTCAAAGTTACAACAACGGAAATAATGGAACATACATTAGTTCTTCATCAAATATAGTAATAAACAATTCTCAAAGTTACAATAATACTGGTGTTGGTATATATTTCATTTCATCATCATCTGGAGTAATAAACAATTCTCAAAGCTATAATAATACTAGTAATGGAATTAACTTATCATCATCTTCATTTGGAGTTATCAACAATACAGAAAGTTACAACAACAATTGATATGGAATATATTTTGCTTCATCAGCAGCAGGGGTACTAAATAACATTTGAAGTTATAATAATTGAACTTATGGGGTATATCTAGATGGAACATCTCTAAATACCAAGTATTACGGAAATAATAAAACATTTGCCAACACTAGTTCTGGAATATCGTGAACAGTAGCTAATCTAACTACAGGAAATGATTGATTGGTTTGACGAAGTAATGGTATCATACTCCAAACATACACAATGTCTCGAGATTATATAACTAATCCATTAAATGCTTCAGGAAATTATTTTTTAAATTGGTCATGAAGTTTTGTAAGTCTAAGATGAGTAAAATGATATACATCATATACCTCAGGGTACTCCAATGGTAGTGGAACATTACTTCAAGTACAACCAGTAATATACTCAGGAACAACACTTATCAATTCATGAAACTTTGATACTACCAAATATATTGGATCTGACCTCATCAAGGTGACAGGTGAGCTTCTTGGGCTCCCTGCTGCTACGACCGGAGTGAATTTTACCGTCACAGGAAATTCGACTAATGGAAATATAAATAATTATTCACTCTTTGGAGATATAAATAATTTTAGCAATACGCTCGGAGTTGGGACAGCTACAGGGATTACCCTTATTGCTGGTGATGGACAAAAAAGAATCATTACTCAATTATTATGATCAAATTATTTTGCTACACATTTTGAACAAGTAAGTTTTATAGATACTACCAAACCATCACAAGTTACTCTGATTTATCCTAGTTCGGGAATGATATTAAATACAGGGAATATATCTCTTGTTCGAAGTTCTGCAATAGATACGTGACTTGGAATCAGTTGATATTATTTTGAAATAGTTTGATCTAATTATAGTGGTTTTGTAACAACGACAGGCATCAACATTGTATGATTGCATGATTGAAATTATCAATGGTACGTCTATGCGGTAGATAATATAGGGAATACGTGATTACAAAGTACAACATGAAACTTTATAATAAATCTACCTTCACAATGTATGTCGTGATGGAATAACGATAATTTTTTGACTACATGATTCTGGAACAATAGTCCTAGCGACAATAATATTATCTGTGCACTCTATGGTAGTGGATGATCTGATACAACAGCATATACTAACTCACGAACAAGTAATACTTGTAATCCAAATACGATGTCAGTAAATTACATTGATCCAGGAACTAATATACTTCCAGAATATTTAACAGGAAACACAATCTACGTATTATTCTCATGATCACACATCACAGCAAGAACTATCAATCTCACGGGTTGTTCAGCAATCGTAGGAAGTGGAGATATTACTATAAGTAGCAATACACCCTTAACTATTACGGGGACTCTATACGCTAGTAGTAAAAACAATATAATAATTGATGGAATCTCTATTAATGGAAGATTAGCAGACAGAGTATGAATAAGCTTCTATCTTAGTCACTATAATACACTTCATAATATTCATGTATATAATTATGTATGACGAGAAGCATGCGGAATAAAATTAAGTCAATCATGGTATGATACATTGGAGAAGATAACAGCAAACAACAATACAAATGATGGTATATATTTGGAGACAAGTAGCTATAATACAATTAATAACTCAGAATTTTACAATAATTATAATGGTGTAGAATCATATGGTAATGCCACATACAATTCTATAAATAACGTAAAAGCATATAACAATCACCATGGTTTAATGATAAGTGTAACCAATCACAATACTATCAATAATGCAGAAACATATAATAATAATGGATATGGAATTGTAATTTACAATGGAGACCATAATACAACAAATAATATAAACACATATAACAATCTATATGGAGGAATTAGTATTACTATGCCAGGAGGTAATAATACAGTCAATAATATACAAGCATACAACAACGGACAATATGGTATAGACATAACCGACTGAGCAAACAACAATATCATAAACAATATAAAAACATATGGTAACAATATCGCTGGTATCCATAATGATATAAATTCATACAATAATAAATTTTATGGTTCATTGAATGTATTTAGCAATACCACAGGTATAATAGATAGTTATGTGGGTGGTGGATTTATTACCTGATCATCATGAGACTTCCCTAACATCTTGTCATGATGAATATTGGATACATCATGAATCATGTCTCGAGATTATATAAGTAACCCAATCAACACTATCGGCGAGTATATGCTTCTCTGGACAGGAAGTTTTGCAAGCATAAGATGAAATATATCATATATATGATCTACGGTAGCATATTCTTACGGTAGTGGAATACTTCTCCAAAAACAACCAGTCATCTATTCATGAACAGATATTATTGCTTCATGAACCTTTGATACAACAAAATATATCTGATCAAACACAAAGAAATACACCTGATCATTATTAGGAATTTCTACAAATACAAATACCACATGATTCTCGGTAACAGGTATTGCAAGTAATAGTTTCATAAATAATTATTCACTATTTGGGAATATTGTATCATATAAAATAGGACAATGAATTAACACAAGTACATGAATATATATTACTACAGGAGATGGAATTAAACGCATAATAACTCAAATATATTCTTGAGGAGATTTTGCTACCCACTTTGAAACAACTAGTATATTAGATACAACAACTCCTATCGTAACACTCAATGGATCAGGAATTATTAATAATATGATTTTTAGTAACTATACAGAATTATGAGCAGTATGGTCAGACAACTGAGTCACAGGTAATGTGACCATCATTAGCGGAAGTGTAAATACAGGAGTTGGGGGCATATATATATTAGAATATATTTACTCTGATGGAGTAAATACAGCTAGCGCAATAAGAACAATAAACATTATCAATCCATGTATGAGTTGATGGAATAATGATAACTTTTTGAATAGCTGATTCTGGAACAACAATCCTACGACAGGAAACATCATCTGTGCATTGTATGGTAATGGAACAGGAGATAGAACAGCATATACACAAAACTGGAGCGGACGAAACACAACCCAATGTAGTGGTATGAATATGAATGTTATATACATAGGACAAATTACTTTCAATAATTTAGCAGTAAACACTATTTATGTAGTTACCTGAAGTAGCACCATCAAATCTGATACAAACAGCATACAGATAAATGATTGTAGTGCCGTAGTGAGTAACAACAGCATATGAACAAAAATCTATTCAACTAACACTATGACTTACAGTATGATATGACCATATACGAATAAAAAGTATGGAATTATAGATAGTATTGATATTGATGGAACAAATAATGGAGCATGATGATCACATGCTAAAAATTCATGTGGATTGTGAGCTAATATATGAGTAAACAGTGTAACAGTTAACAATATGAAAATATATAATACAAACGTATGAATATGTTTGTCAGCAAATGGTATTCTGATAAATAACACACAAATATATAACAATGGAAGTTATGGAATTTCTATCTTCGGTTGATGATATAACACAATTAACAACACACAAATATATAACAATAGCTCTAATGGAATTATAATTTTTGGTAATTCTAATTATAATACCATCAACAACAGTCAAAGTTATAATAACTGACGTAATAACTGTGGTATAAGTATATTTTCTGGACAATGGAATATCATCAACAACACACAAATATACAATAATCATTATGGGCTTTGTATCTACACACCAAACAACACAATCCATAAAATGGATATTTATAATAATGGAAATTCCACACGAGTAGCAACTGGCGCAACAAATATAAAATTTTATGGACAAAACAAATTTTTCAACAATTTAGAAACAGATAGTTCACCAGGCTCTTGAAATCTCAGCACCTGATCAAGTAGTGATTATGCATGATTGTCACGAAGTAATGGATCATTTATCACCACATGAATAATGTCTTGGGACTATATTACCAACCCAATAAATTGAAGTGGAAATTATTTTTTGCCTTGGACAAGTACATTTACAGGAATTATAGGGACAGGTAATTTAAGCACTACACAACCAGTAACATATTCCTACGGTAGTGGAATACTCATGCAGACACAGCCAGTCATATATTCATGAACGACACTTATAACATGATGAATATTTGACTCAACAAAATATATCTGATCAGACACTACCAAACTCATAGGAAGTCTTTCATGAATAATTCCTACGATCACAAATAGCACAGGAATATACACAGTACAACCACTAGCTAGTATCGCTACCTGATATACGCTTTTGGGTAATATTTTATGAACACCATATACAAACATGGTATGAGTAAGCACAGGAATAACACTTACCCCAAGTGATGGACAAAAAAATATTATTACTCAACTCTATTCTAGTACTAACTTTGCTACACATTTCCAGACAACTACATTTTTGGATCAGACGTCACCTACATTTGATTTCAACAATGTAGGATGAAGTGAATGTATTTCTTGAGCACATTTAACTATAACATATGCAACAGATACATGAGCAGGACTTTGAAGTACTCCATATAGTTTCGATGGAAGCACGTGGACAGGAAATGCTATTATAAATATACCAGCACAACAGCCATGAAGCCAAACAAGAACTGGACGAGTAAGAGATAGTTTAGGAAATTTGTCCTACAAAATTGCTACATTTACCTTTTCTGATACCTTACCCACAGCAAATAATTTTACAGGAAATACGAATGTATCTGATACCCCAAAAACAGCAGACTGGATAATACAATCCAACATTCAAGAATGAATAAAATGTGGAAGTACAGATATTAGCTATAGTGGAATGGTTACTCAAGCAACAAAATGAGTATGTACAGTATCAGGAAGTAATATTACATATACACCAAATACAAATCAAACAGGTACAGATAGTTGTACTATACAAGCCAAAGACAACGAAAACAACACCGTAAATATAATTGTTTATCGAGAAAATATAGATACTACACCAACCTGTCTTTCATTATGGAACAATGATAATTTCATTACATGAAATTTTTGGAATACCAACCCAACGGACGAGTGCATTATCGAAGCTCTTTATGGTACTACAGGAGATACAAATACCGCATATACAAATCTTCGAAGTGGATATGTTGCATGATCATGTTTACCAAGTATGACGGTACTGAAAACAAATAATATACCCAACAATCTTACCGCAAACACCATCTATGTACTTACATGACAAAATAGTATCATTACCGGAACAATAAATTTAAACAACTGTAATGCGATTATCAGTAACACTACAGGATGAACAACATTTTTCATTACATGACGAATTGTTAATAATATAATACTAAAAAACCAAAGTAAACAATATACGATCATAGATAACATTGCCACCAATGGAAAAGATGATGGATACGGAGGTACGCACACAGGAAATGACAATGGTATTGCATTTTTATGAGCAACAAACAATACCGTCAACAATAGTAAAGCATATTACAACAGATATTGAATTTCATTATCTAGTACAGAAAGAACCAACATATATAATAGTGAAACATATAATAATGGAACATATGGGATAGTTTTATGATACTCTCTCTATAACCAAGTTATCAATACGAAGATATACAATAACTATTATGGAATTTTTATACAATCTAATTCACATAGAAACGCACTCAACAATTGCCAAGTATACAACAACATATTATATGGAATCATTTTGGAACGATGAGCTGATTATAACATCATCAACAACTCTCAATCATATAATAATTTGGATGGAATAGCCCTCTGATCAGCAAACTATACCGTAATAAACAATACGCAATTGTACAACAATGAATATGGATTAGAAACCAATGGAACAGGAACCATACTCAACGATGTAAAAATGTATAATAATAAACGCGCTATAAATATTTTTGCTTCATGAGCAGTTATATTCTATGGAAATAATGACGTATTAAGTCCTATAATAGGGAATATAGCAAATATTACAACATGATATGCTACCGACACTTCTGTGATATGAGTAGGACGAACAAATGGATCTGTTATATTTTCAGGTAATATATCTCGAGATCGTTTCACCAATCCAATTAATACTTCATGAAATTATCTTCTTGCTCGATCATATATACGATCTAACTTATGGAATTATAAAATAGGATACGCAGATACTATTACTCAATGATATTCCTACGGTAGTGGAACATTACTTCAAAAACAACCAGTAATCTACTCAGGAACAACACTTGTACCATGATGAACATTTAACCCAACAAAATATATTGGATCAAACACAACGAAATACACCTGATCATTATTAGGAATTTCTACAAATACAAACATCACATGATTCAGCGTAACCGGTATCGCAAATAATAATTTCATAAGCAACTATTCACTGTTTGGAGAGATTATATCATACAAAATAGGACAATGAATTAACACAAGTACATGAATATATATTACTACAGGAGATGGAATTAAACGCATAATAACTCAAATATATTCTTGAGGAGATTTTGCTACACACTTTGAAACTACAAGCATACTAGACACGACAACTCCTATCGTAACACTTAATGGATCAGGAATCATTAATGTATCATTTGGTAATTATACAGAACGATGAGCAGTATGGTCAGACAACGGACTAACCGGTAATGTGACAATTATTAGTGGAACAGTAAATACAGGAGTTTTGGGTACATATACATTAGAATATATCTATTCAGATGGACTACAGACAGGTAGTACAACAAGAATCATCAACGTTATAGATCCATGTATGAGTTCACGAAATAACGATAATTTTTTGACTACAGGATTCTGGAACAATAATCCTAATGCCAACAATATTATCTGTGCATTATATGGTAATGGGTCATGAGATACCACAGCATATACCAACTCACGAACAAGCAACACATGTAACCCAAGTAGTATGTCAGTAACATATATTACTACAGGAACTGATGTGATTCCAGAATATTTTACAGGAAATACAATTTACGTCTTACTTTCATGATCACACATCACATCTAGAACAATCAATTTTACAGGTTGTTCAGCTATTGTAGGAAGTGGAATAACAACAATATATTCAAACAATTCTTTGAATACGGGTATGATATATGCGATAGGAAAAAACAATATAATCATAGATGGAATAACGATTAATGGAACAGGAGGCGGTATAGTACCGACACACCAAGGAAATGCATATGGAATTCTCATAGCTAGTGACGTTCATGTATACGACACAAATAATTATAACACTATCAACAATATTACCACATATAACAATGCCTGAGCAGGTGTAGCAATTTTATGGACAAATTACAATCTACTCAACAACATATACAGCTACAATAACTGATGAGCATGAATATATAGTAACTTCGCTGGATACCTTACCATCAACAATTCACACATTCACGATAATAGTGATGGCATATACTGTAATTATTGATGTACATACAACACCATAGATACAGCAGAAATTTATAACAACAACTACAATATCAGTTTATATGGTTCTAATTATAATACCGTAAAAAATATAATAACATACAATGGCCGCGATGGAATTTCTATAGTTGGTGGACGGAATAACTTAAATAATATACAAGCATACAACAATGCTCGAGGTATTGAGATGGAATATGGATGAGGAAACACACTAAACAATACACAAATCTACAACAATACTCGAGGAATTTCAGTATCCTCCAATTCAACGCCAAACATCATCAACAACACACAAATATACAACAATACTCAATGAATACAGTTTAATACGGTAAGTGGAAATGTACTCAACAATGTAGCTTCATACAATAATGATATTTGACTCAATGGAATAGGAACCAATACCAACAATAAGTTTTACGGTTCATTAAAACTATTTGGTAATATCACGGGCGAACAAAATTCTTCTGGGAATTGATTTACCATATGATCAGGATCAGATTTTCCAGGCATATTTAACGACGGAATACTAGATACAGGAACAACAATGTCTCGAGACTATATAACCAATCCAATAAATACACTCAGTAATTATATGTTTTCATGGACAGGAATGTTTGTAAGTTTTAGAAGACAAACATACACAGGACCTACATCAGCATATTCCTATGGTAGCTGAATCCTGCTACAAACACAACCTATCATCTATTCGTGAACTGATATAATTTTTTCATGAATATTTAACCCAACAAAATATATTGGATCAGACACTATCAAAGTAACAGGTGAATTTCTTGGAATTACTACTGCAATGACTGGATTCAACTTCACCGTCACAGGAAATTCTTTCAATGGAAATATCAGCAAATATAATCTCTTTGGAAATATTACTAATATTGCAAGTACTATAACAATTGGAACACAGACAGGAATAACCTTCACTGCTGGTGATGGACAAAAAAGAGTAATTACGCAATTATTTTGAACACCATATTTTGCCACACACTTTGAGACAAATACAGTAATAGACACTACAGCTCCAACATTTATTTTTGCAAATAATTCTGGATATGAATGTATAATAGGGACATTGAATATCAACAGTGCAATAGATACAGGAATAGGATTAGATAGTGCACCATATAGCTTTGATGGAATCAACCGAGGAATAAATACTAATGTAAGTATTCCAGCTCAGCATACATGATCACAGACAAAAATATGACGAGTCAAAGATAGCCTATGAAATAGACAACGGAATATAGCAACATATACATTTAATGATACACTTCCGACAGCAAACAACTTTACATGAAGTACCAATGTCAGTAGCGGAAGCAAAACAGGAGATTGGAAAACATTATCTGCAGCAACAGATGGAGCATGTGGAAATAGTTCTATATATTATAGTGGAATAGTAAGCCAATGAAGCAAAGGTATATGTAGCATATTATGAGATATCATTACCTACACACCAAACGTAAATCAAACAGGAAGTGACAGTTGTACAATACAAATAAAAGATAATGAAAACAATATCACCAATATAGTAGTCTGACGAGAAAACATCAATAGTATATACTGTAGTGATGGAATAGTAAATGGAACAGAGCAGTGTGATGATGGAAATCTCTTGACAGGAGATGGCTGTAGTAATATATGTACACGAGAAACACCAACATGTACATTGATTGCAACACCAAACAGTGGAAGCATACCACTAGCTATTGGAGTAAGTGGAACAAAATCCTCTCGAGCAGGATACAGTGGATGGGATGCTGGAAATGGATATATAAATAATTTTACTGGTCTCTCTACATATACCTATACATGAGTAGGTACATTCACCATCACAGCGTATGTATATAATAATAATAATCCTACAACAACATGATCATGTACAACAACTATTCAAAGTAATAACAGCATATATATCGTTCAGGCATGGCCAGAAAAACGTTCGCAAACAACAGCTGGAACAACACTTCCAAATTTTAGAATGACAGGTGCAAAAGTAGGAATATATAGCGGACACATATTGCTCTATACAGGCATACTATCATTAGGATGGTGATGAACAGGTGAATTGTGAATAAGTACTATATTATCATGAACATATAATATTACCTTTGAGTGAGAATCACATGCAAGAAGTATGTTATCATGAATAGTGATGAATCCGGGAACAAGAATAATAGATTTTACTACAGGAAACAACGTAATATGAGCAATATTTAGCAATGCATTTTGACAGTTTAATCCATACACAGGATATTATCAATACGCTTGAGATTTTGGCACTCCAGACCTCACAAAAGACGAAACAATAATGTGAGCAGATTATTCAGCATTAGTTCCTTATATACTCGTCCCATTTAGTCCAAATTATGGACTTGATAAATTTGACTTAAATGCAGATGGCGTATATAATAGTAGTGATGTTGATATTATTATAAGTCACTGGATAACGTCTACATCAGGTCATGGGGTAACCTCTGGATGATGGATATCATTTTAAACTTTATATAATTATATACAAATGGCCAAAAAATTCATCATTATGCTCTTAACACTATCTAGTATAAATTTTTTGCATGCCGCAAAAATATATATAGATACAGGAGCAACTGATATAAAAATATACTGTCCATATATAGTACCGGTAAAAATATTTCATGCTCCTGGTGAAGAAAGCACATCTACCACAGTACATATACAGATTGATACCTGAGTATTTAAGATAGGATATATAACAAATAGTTTGTATAATTATTTTCAAGAAAGCCTATCAGGATGATTTATAGAAAGTTGAAATAACTATAATGTATACCCATCATCGCAAAATACCATGTATAGCTCGCCGACAAGATTTGCATTTATGCTTTCCAATAATCCACCCAAACATTTAGCAGGAACCATAGAAATATGAACATTGGGAATTATATCTAGAGGAATAGTTACATGATGATATATAGGAACATATAGTCCCTGATCAATAGTCAGTGATAGTATAGGAAATAATTTATCATTAAGTACAGGATGAGGAATATTTACCTTTATCACAGGAACCTGTCAACCAGACAATTGATCACCATATACCTCGACATTTACACCAAATTTAGCAGTAAACAATTCAACCACAAAAATACAAGCAGAATCTGGATTTATGTTTTGGCTATATGACAACATTAATGAATATACATGATCACAACCAGGATATAATGATGATAGTTTATCATTAACTACTACATGATATTTAGCAAATAAAGCAGGAAAAAACATTGGAATAGCAACAGGAACACTATCGTTTACCCTACAATGAAGTGGAATAAATACATGACGGAACAGCCACACACCGATGGTATTCACCGCAGGAAATATAACAACATTATCGTGATCAACAAAAACATGGGATAGATTTTGGAGAGATTATTATATACATATCACAGGAAGTACAATACCTAGTTATGGCATAGAAAAACCGATGATATTTTCAGGATATTTCCAAGATCGCAATGGGAATAGTGGAAATTTCGTACGTTATTTCAACAATCCAATCAATCCACGATTGAGTGAAAACAGTCCAGCCAATTGAGCTACAAATATTTTACCACACACAGATATCCAAGTAAGAGTGTCAGACGATCGAGCGGGTATAGAAAGTGGTAGCTTATACGTCAGTATATTCTCATGATGATGTGGGGGAACACAATTAGGACATACTTTCTCATGAACAGAACTTAATTTATCTGGAGCATCATGATCAGGAAATACACCAGATTATATAATCACCATATATTCTGGAAATATATCACTACCGACACCAGGGGTGAATATCTGTGTAATAGTTAGTGGACAAGACAATGTATGAAATCAAATAATCAATAATAGTTGGAATTTTTGGACAAGAGCATTGTGTAATACATTGGAATGATGTATGGATCCATTATCACTCCAATTTCTATGGAATGGATATACAGCAACATTTAGTGCACCTATATTGTATATAACATGAGCAAATACTCCTTATCCAAACATACAAGGGAACACACTCGATTGTTGACCAGGGGTTGGATTTACAGGATTTCTACTCACAGGAAATATTATAACATGATGATGGTATACATGATATAATGCATCAAACATACTAAATATAAGTTGATGACGAGCAGAAATAGTAAACAATAAACTTATAATACATCCTTTATAATACATAGTCCAAGATACGGTTTTATATTATACACCTACATGAGAAATACAAAAAGCATCACAACAAAAAAAATAATAGCCACAGCATTTTCTTGTATAATCGGAATGTCATTTGTACATGGTGCTAAACTCTCTATAGACCCAGCATCGGCAGGAGTAACCAAAAATTGTCCATCTGAGATTAATATTATGTTAGATACCCAATGAGAAAATACGGTAGCAGCAGAAGTAGCGATATTTTTTGATACATGAGCAATTGAACCAATATCTTTCAGGTATGGTAATGCATTCAAATGATGAGGACTCATGCAAATAATAGACAACAAAATCAGAATTCTATGATTTGATGTAAACGACAGAAACGGGAAATATCTCTTTGGTATATTGACCATCAAAAGCATAGGAAACACAAAAAACACAAATCTTTCTTTCCAAGACAAAGAATGAAAAAGTGCAAGTTATATATCATATGGATGAAAAAATTTACCTCTTGAGTTTGGAAACGGAGCATATAGTTTCTTTGATGGAACGTGTACACAAACATGAACCTGAGACAAGGGAATAGGACCAAAAAAAGATAATGAAATTATCACAAGCTATCAAAAACAATTCAAAATACTTGCTGATACAAAACAACAAGAACAAAAAATAAAAAAGATAGGTAGTATCATATGAGTTATATTTCTATTAATAATACTGTTCTTATGATATAAAAAGTTTAGATCCATTACCCAACACAAAAAATGAAAATAAAGGGCTATTATTGGCTATGTTGCATATTCTTTGTCTTAATGACTACGGTAAGTAGTTACTCATTTTGATGAGACGCAGTATTTAAAATGCAAGTAGTACAATATAGTTCATCATATAATACAGGCAGAATGTACTGTGAAACACCCATAAAAGTATTGGTTGATAACCCCACACAATGAGCAACGTCTTTAGAAAACATGATTTACTTTATGCCATGAGAAATCAGCCCAATCAATAATCGATATACAAATTTCCGACCGAATCCAAAATTACTATCCAATATTCTCACAGGTACAATAAAAAATGGAAACACACTACGATTTGGACTATACTGATCATCCTCTTCTCCATGAAACAACTTACTTCTAGGTACATTTAGGGTAATAAGCAATACAGGAATAACAACGACCACCTTACAATATAGTGGAAACAACCTCATTGAAAAAGCATGAGGAGGAAGCTTATTTTCTGGATCACAAAACCTCATTATCAACTTTGCTACATGACCATGTCTGATAGACAATCAATGACCTATCATAAGTATACCTACCATAAGCAACTGAGCTTATAGAGTAGAAACAGGTCAAGATATAGTATTTACTATGAATGATCAAAGTGGAATAGGAAAACATTATAGATATCTCACAACCAATTACTCAAGCGTAAGTGGAGATAATTATGTTGCTGATTATAGCACAGGAGATAATCAATATGGAGTAAATAGTGGTAGTATAGGTATCAAAATATGATCAACCGTATTTAGTTTATGAAATAGTAATGTCACCTTGACAGCAACAGGAAAGACACGAGCCTTACTTGATAGATGATATACATGAATAATATACGCTACTACATTACCAAGTTTTTGAAAAGAACAATCAATGACCATAACATCAACAGGAAGAGATAATCTCAACAACCTTAGTACATCAACGATAACATTTAATACTCCTCGTGCACCATTTGTCTATCGGACAGGTATAGCTGCTCGAAATGGAGGTACAACAATATCTACACCATACAGTAATAGATCACCCAACACATCAATAAATGTATATCCATTTTTGAATACGATTACATTTACTACACTAGATGATCGAGCGGGGGTTGATAGCGGATCTCTAAATATTATTATAAAAACAGGGTCAATTGCTGGATGAACTATTTGGAGTGGAAATATATCAACATCATGAATAATATTGAGCTGACTCACTTACAGCTATATAAGCAATGGAATGAATGGATCTAATCCAATCACCCACAACAATAATTATGAGATTACACGGAATATATGATGAATCAGTGGATTCAACCTTCCTTATAATACAGAAATATATGTCATAGTAAGTGGATATGATTTAGCAAATACACCACAAGCATTTATACAAACATGATTTGCTAATGATCAAAACAATTATTTTCACTTTACTACAAGAAATTCTTGTATAGCTATGCAATGTATAGATTGGATAAGAATAGATACAGGAAGTAATGAAATCATATATACAGGAACTGACCTAGTAATAACAGGAGGAAATAATCCATATATCAGTGGAAATACTTTGTATTGTAGTATCCCTACAATAGGAATAGATATACAAACAGGAGGAACAACATTTTATACATGATACACAGGAAATACTTTAGAGATACAACCTACAGCTCAATCATGATTCACAACCTATCTCAGTGGAGATACAATATATATACAGAAATACATATGTGGAGATAGTATCGTACAGGCACCAAACCGATCGGGAGATAACGAACAATGTGATGATGGAAACACAGACAATGGAGATGGGTGTAATATTTTATGTCAAATTGATATTAATCCTACAGCAACCATACTCTATACACCAACATCATGAACGCGAACAAGTGGAAACGTACTCGCTGCATTGACAGGATTTTCTGAACCACTTACCGGTATAAATTTCACAGGATATACCTTCACAGGAAACGGAATATTCACATTCACCTTCTCTGATCTCATGGGGAATACAGGAAACGTAACAGCAACAGTTACATGGATAGATAAGATTCCACCAACATTTTCATGAGCAACAAGTGGAGTAACATATGCCACATGAATTATATTATTTTTTGCCGACAATAACCCTTGAGTAACAGCCACACTAAATGGCAATCCTTATACCAACTGAACGCTCATCACAGGAGATGGAACATATACACTACTCGTAACCGATATCGCTGGTAATACTACATGAACGATATTCACTATCCAACACACTATCTGTGGAAACGGAATAGTAGAAGGTGGAGAACTTTATGATGATTGAGTTAATAACGGTACCCCAGGACATAGTAACATAACCTGTAATGGGTTAGTAGGTAATGGATGATGAGGTGGAGGATGAGGAACTCGATTGACACCCGACACCTGCACAAATGGAGATTTATCACCAAGTTATTATGATAATAGTTGTAGTATATTACCATGATCTCATACAAGTGCAGATTGTAGGTATATAAAAAATGAACTGAGTAACGCATATGATCGAGCACATAATCTAGCCATAACAACAGTATCACCTATTTGTGATGCTAATCTAGATGGTAAAGTAACAAGGAAACAATTGGCTAAAATGATGACAGAATTTACCGTAAAAATTATCGGTAAACAACCAAATACCAGAATACTTTGTTCATTTGGAGATACCAAAAACGAAACAGCAGAAATGAAGTTTTATATAAAAATAGCTTGTCAGCTTTGACTTATGGGACGAGAATCCAACGGCGCAACAACAAAGAAAAACTTCGATCCAAATAGTTTTGTAAGTAGAGCAGAATTTGGTACTGTCCTTTCTAGATTAATATTCCAAGGTAAATACAACACCTCTGATAGTATCAATCGATATAAAAAACACTTAGACATATTACAAAAAATAAGTATTATGACCAATATCAGTAAACCTACTATGAAAGAACTCAGATGATATATTCTCCTCATGATGAAAAGAACAAACGATTACATCAAAAACACCACGGCAGTCAAAAAATAAGAGAGTCAGAAATAATTATTTTATATATCACAACCACATGCAAAAGAAAATCATTAGCACACTAATAGTTATATTCTGAGCGTTGTATGCACTAGGAAATGCAAACATGATGCTTAATTTTCTTGACCTCAATACCCAATCATTTCAAGATAAGTTTTCTCTCATACATTTTACAGCACCAGGAAATGATTTCGTAGGAAGTGTTTTTCGATTACCCTCAAAGTCAGTAAGTCCCACAAAAATAGCTATCCAGTCATGAAATAATCATAAAATATGTACAAAAATAGTCAGAGGATTATATTTCAATTCACAAAGAGGAAAAAGATTGCGACCATTAGACGAAGATACACTGACACTCTTACAAAGCGAGAATACTTCATACTATGATCTCCAGATGACAGGATGATTATATACAACCTGTGATAGTGGAAATAATTACGGAATCTTCGGTGCCATTACCTATACACGATGATGAATCACATCATATGTAGTTGCAGGGACAAAATTGAATTATACCAACAACAAAATAATAGCTAACATGGCAAATAGTTTTCAGTATTTTGATAATAAAATTCCGATCGGATATCTCTACGATAGTAATGGAGGAATAGGATATGTGTGAGGAAGTCTGACCGGTGATATAGCCCTGATAAATTATTTGAATAATGGATGATCGATAAATAGTGGATTTACCTATTCATGAGATACTATCGTTTCACACAATCCAAATCGAACAACAACAATAGATAGCGGAAATAATGCTATGGAAACTATGCGAAATCTCATCATCCAATGAAGTGTAGGAGTATCAAAATCAATGGACGAGAAAGAAAGACTTTCACTCTTGGGTAACCTTGACAATAAAACCGTCATCTACAATGGTAGTGATATCAACTCATCGACACTGATAAATATTGCGAAACAAAAATCACAACAACTTTGCCAAGGAAAAGAACTCTATTTGAACCCAACATTACAGCCAGATCCAGAGAACATTATCTGTATAGAAAACCATGATTTGACTATTAATTTGGGTGCTACAACAACGTATGAAGACAAAACCATTATCATCAAAAGCGGTAATGTACTCTTACAATGATGAATGGATAGTGCTTCACCAGCACTCGATCTCTTTATCGACAAAGGAGTACTCTATTTACCACCAGATCCATTTAACACACGACAACAATTTGATACCCAAGGATTCCCAGTTGCCAACGGAATAAATAAATGATTGTTTTTGAAAGGAAACTTTATAATCAATGGATTGATTGTAGGAAATTGACTATCTGCATTTAATCACAAACTCCATCTTCAAGGAAAAATAACAACACTCAACACACCACTTACACCAAACCAAGGTAGAATAACACAGATAGAAAATATATTCTGATGATCTACCACATATGATAATTTTATCAACCTTCAAAAGGTATTTACTCGAACATGTGGATTTGGAGGAACAGGTAGTGATGGAACGCCATGTACCACAGGATGAAGTATTTCTACGACACCACTAGTGATATTGAATGGAAATTATCCATCCAATGTACTCCAATAACCAGTGAAAATATTTATTTTACGCAAAGCATGAAATATAAAATTTACAGCAAAACAAAAAAATTTCTAGACAGTTTACGGACAGATATTCACAATGCAAAAACTTCTATATATATAGAAATGTATATTTTTGGAGATGACGATAAAAAACCATATAACTTCGTAGACACATTGATACAAAAAGCACAACAAGGTGTACACGTAGTATTGGTACTTGATGCATTTGGCAGCAGAGAACTAGAAGAATCAATGATAAAAAAAATGCAAAAAGCAAAAATAGAGGTCCATTTTTTCAGTAACCGACTGAGAAGAACGCATAGAAAATTAGTAATGATAGACGAAAAGATAGCTTTTTTTGGTTGAGCAAATATCAAAAAAAACATGAAACATCGATTAGATCTCCAAGTAAGAATCAAAGGAAAGATAAGTATCAGACCATTTCTCAAAACATTTGCGTATACCTATAAAATGTGTGGATGAACCAGTAGAAAAATAACCGCCTATGCAAGAAAATGATTCTTCAAAAAGATAAAATCATTCTTGATGGAAAATCTGCCAGGTCACAAAATGTACGGTCTCACAGACTATTACAGAGAAAAAATGATCCACGCCAAAAAAAGTATCAAAATAACGACACCATATTTCATGCCACCACGTTGGATGATAGCACTTCTCGATGACGCTCAAAGAAGAGGCGTAAAGGTAGAAATAATGATTCCTTATGACACCGACATCAAAAAACTCAATAAAATAAATTATTATTATATCAGCCTACTCACGAAAATGGGGATAGAATTTTACGCAATTAAACAGATGAACCATGCGAAAATGATGATCATCGACGACCATGAATGCATAGTCTGATCTCAAAATATCGACCATCTATCATTTAGTCACAACTTCGAGATATGAGGATTTTTTACACAGAAAGAAGTAGTTCATACCTTGATAGATATCTTTAATGGTCGAAAGAAAAAATCTGTATCATACAAAACATTGGATATAAGATTAACCTTACGAGATAGATTTGTCCGCGCAGTCTATAGAGCAATCTTTTACATCATATAGCTTGAAAAAATGGAAAAATCTAAAGCAGTTAGGTACAAACAATGTCAATCTTGTGGTATGCCCATGAAGATGGATAAGCAAGGTGGTGGCACAGAACAAGATGGCTCATTGAGTACGATGTACTGTAGTTCTTGTTATCAAAACGGAAAGTTCAAAAGACCAGACATTACAGCAAAAGAAATGCAGAAAATTGTAAATGAAGTTTTAAAAAAAGAAATGAAACGATGGTGAATTTTCAGACGACTCGCAGTAAGACAAATCCCAACACTGAAAAGATGGAAAAAATAAAAAAGAGGCGATCGCCTCTTTTTCTTATAATCAGATATATGAATTATTATTGGAAGTAATACGAGTTAAGATCTATAGTCTGATTGAGTTTATTTCCTGCAGGATCTTGGGCAGTCACGACGACAGGACCAAGAAGATCAGTCTGGAAATCAGCAGTTGCTATACTATTTTTAAATTCATAGAGTTGTGCACCATTTTTGGTAATCTTCCCTGAAACGACTGCAGTAGCGTCTTTTAGTGGGATGAGAACTGAGAAAGTACCATCAGCATTTTTACTAATTTTGATAGCTGAAGTGTTTATAGTAGGTGCAGAAGTATCTACCGTAGGAGCTGGAGTAGGCGCAGCACCACCAAGCGTTAGAGTAACTTGTGAACTCGCTTTGTTAGAAAATCCAGCGAAATCAAATGCTACAAGATCTAAGGTATAAGTTCCATTTTTAAATCATGTTCAGGTAATAGTTACTTGTTTAGTGTCAGAAATAGCTTTGGTATCTCATTGGGGGTATTCAAACATTCCTACTTGTTGTTTATTGAGAAGGACTAATACTCTTCTGATATTTTTAGGACCAGTAACGGTATATGATACACTAAACGGAGAAGTAATGGCACTGGCAACCGTAAGATTTACTTTGATATTGGTATCTGGCCTTTCTTCTGTACCTTGACACATTTGGACAGGCGCCTGGACAAAAATATTGTTGAATGTATAGACTACTTTTCCTGTAGTAATTCATCCTGCAGGCACACCACCAGACATAAAGGCAGTTGAATCTTTCCATCGTTGAGTAATTTCAGCAAGATCCATACCATTGGACATGAAAGTTGTTGGAGTGATAAGATATCCATTCTTTAGATTACTTGGTGCAGTAAATGGACTAGCCATACCATTACACATACCATCAAAAGTAATAGGAGTAGCTCATTCATCTGAAGCAAGTCCTGGAGAGTCTTTGAATTTAACAGTGCTTACGGTAAGGTCAGCGGGCGTGTTAGGACCAGCAGCTTTTCCAGAGATTTTAGAAATAGAAACACTCATCAAATCTACTTCAGGGATATTTTCATTGGTGATATAATTATTTTTCATCAACCATCAAAAGACTTTTTTAACGGGAGCAGCATGGATAGTTCATCAGAATGCATTGGTATTCATCGGTGTACCATCAGCATTACCAGCTCGGAAGAGCATAACCTTACTTGGTGTATATGCAGCCAACCATCAATCTCTTGCACGATTTCCTCTGTCAGTTTTGGCATTTGATGTTCATGTTTTCAACGCATATTTGAGTCCAGGGACATTAAATTTAGTTTCCCATCCTGGGATTCTATTGGCCGTATCAGAAAGTATTTTCCACATCAAAGAAATTATTCCTGGTTTGATTACTGCTGGTTGTAAATTTTCTCATGTCTTCTGATAAAGAATAGAACCATCTCTTGATCTAACCTCTAAGATTGGATTGATAACAGCTGGCGTAGAAGTTGTAAGATGAGTATATGCATTAGCAAAATCAAGCATAGTCACTTCAGCAGCTCACAAAGCCAATGGATATCAATATTCTACATTATCTGAGATTCAACTGAGTCAAAGACTTTTAAGAAACGGTTTAGCTACTACTTCCCCACCAAGCGCAGTAAATGTTTTTGCAGCAGGGATATTTCTACTATGTCCAAGCGCTTTTTTGAGCGGCAACATTCCTTCAAATTTATCATCAGCATTGTTTGGTTGATCAGCTCAGATTTTAAACGGAATATCGTAAATAGGACTATCTATGGTCAAAGGAAGTTTTTCCAAAGCTAAGGCATAGATAAATGGTTTGATAGAAGATCCAGTTTGTCTTGGTCTCCTTACCATATCATTTTGCCCCTGGATAGTAGTATTAAAATAGTCGATAGAACCTACATAGGCAAGTACATCACCATTTTTACTATCTAAATAAATCATAGAACTATTGTTGGCACCATTATCTTGAAGAACAGCATTATTTGAAAGAATAGCCTCTTCAGCTACTTGCTGGATTTTAAGATCAAGAGTAGTTTTGACGATAAATCATCATTTATTTAATGTACCAGTTCCATACGTTTTCTCAAGTTCTTCAATAACCCATTGTACAAAATGAGGTGCTTTAATATTGAAAACATTTTTGCGGAAAATGACATTTATTCCTTGGATAGTAGCATCTTTGAGTTCTTGTTCGGTAATATAACCATCTTCATACATTCTATCTAGCGCCAAATCTTTTCTTCCATTTACATATTTTACATCAAGAACATTTCATGAAACATTTATAGAAAACGATCAGATTCCAGCGATGAATTTTACAACCGCATTATTACTTTTTTTATTTGATAGATCAGCATTAGTAAGAATCTGAGTAAATTTATCTGTTACTACTTTTTGAACATCTCAAGAAAAGAGTACTGGATTGCCATATCTATCTTTTACCGCAAACGAACCTACTACCAAATCTCTATTTTTATACGGATTATATAATGATGGTCACTTAGGAATAGATGCTATAATAGATGACTCTAAAACAGTCAAATCTTTAGCAGATTTATCAAAATAGGTCTTTGCTGCTGCTTCTATACCAAATGCATTATTACCAAATGAGATATAATTGAGATATAATTCGAGTGTTTTATCTTTCATTGCTTTACGAAGCTGTGCAGCAGAAAGTTTAGGTTGTTCTTTAAGAATCATTTTTTCCAATACTCAACTAAGTTTACTCGTCAAAAGAATTTCCTTTATCTTTCTGGTAATCTTTCTATCTTTGGTCAAAAGAAGATTTCTTATCAACTGTTGGGGGATTGTTGATGCTCATTGAACTCTTGAACTAGGATTAAGAACTGCGGTAAAAGCAGCTCTGATCATACCCATAGTATCTAGACCATTATGTTCTCGATAACGTTGATCTTCAAGTGCCACAATAGCATTAACCATATTGAGAGAGATACCAGTATATCAGACATATTCTCTATTTTCTTCAAATAATCTATACAGAACTTCTCCATTTCTATCTTCAATCAACGTAGCCTCATTGAATATCATATCGTTTACCTTACTGACATCAGGCAAATCAATTAATATATTTTTGGTAAACCAGAATCCAAAGACGACAACAAAAAAAAGAAATGCAGCAATAAGCCAAAATATGACTTTCTTTCTTTTATTTGGCTCATTATATGAAGCATGTGATGATGGGATATGTGTTCCTCACGTAAAAGTTGGAGAATATAATCTTTTTTGATTAAAATAACTCATGAACATATAGTAGAAAGTAAAAAAGAAATCTACTGTTTAATACAGTAGACTCCTTATAAAAAAATATATATTTTTTTCAATGGATAATTGGTAAGTTGTATAATCTATTTGCCATAAATATAACAACTAATTGCACCATTATCAGTATTTTCTCGACGTTCAGTTACTACAAATTTTCCCACATAATTCATATCTCTGATAATCATTTTTCCATCATTTGGATAATAGTTAATAACCTTTCCTACATGTCCAGCACTTGATCTGAGTCTACTATAGACAATAACAGCTCCTACAGAAGGTTTGCTACCAACCCTCAATCCAGCGGCTTTAGCATTAGCACACCATTGACGTGCATCTCCTCCAAACGGTCTGTCTTGAGTTGTCTCATCGGTATATGGGAATATATTTGGACTAATAATAGCCGCATACCATGTACAATATCCTACAGCAAATCCATTTTTTATTTTCTTAGTATAGGTCCATTTTGAAATAATAGTTCCTTTGCTATCTACTACATCAACCTCTTCTTGAGAAGAATCAACACTAATAGTCTTCTTAATAACTTTGGTAATTACTTTACCAGACTTATTAATAGTAGGTCTATAGGTAATAGTAGATTTGGGGATGACTACAGGTACTGGTTTTTGAAGCAATCAAAGTTCATATGCTTTATCTTTGGTAATATTAACAAATATTTCTTGTCCAGGAGTAAACAATTCTGTTTCATCTTGCACATAGTTGAGCGTCATCAAATCTTGAAGATTAAGATTATACTTATTGGCAAATACAACTACATTGGTTTTATCAGGTATAGTATAGACGATACCATCTACCTGATTGGAAACCTTCAACACTTGTCCTGCTTCCAAATCATTTTTCTTAAGATTATTTTCTTTTTGAATAGAAGAAACAGTCGTTCAGAAAACGCCTGCTACTTTGAGTAAAGTATCTCAGTTCTGGACAGTATATTCAATGATACCATTATTGTTATCATCGACATTTACATTTACATTATCCAGATTGATTTCGTAAGAAACTCCATCATCCCCTTGAATAAAACTTGAATTAATAGCTAATTGTTCTTGATTATTTTCAAACCGGTCTGCGTTTGCAATCACAAAAATAAAGAACACAATAAAACATAACGACAGCACAAACTTGAAGTAGTTCACGCGGTTAAATTTGATCATACAAGTTAAGAGTAATAAATGGCGGAGAGAGTGGGATTTGAACCCACGGTCCGGTTGCCCGGACGGCTGCTTTCAAGGCAGCTGCATTCAACCACTCTGCCATCTCTCCACAGATGTATTAAGGGTGTTCTTACGTGATTGAATACTTGCAAGAAAAAAGAGTACTGATTTGCCTTTTTATTTCAAGGAATAAAACATACGGAACTTTTTCGAGATTTTTCTCACTTTTTCAACCAAAAAACATTGAATTCACCATACCATTCGTTATTCATAATTCGTTATTCATAATTCGTAATTTATAATTTGTAATTTATAATTGATATGAGTTATCCCATCAAACGTATCCAGACCGGACTAAACAATCCCATCCTAAGAAGTATCTCTGAAGAAGTCCAAGAAATCAATCAGGATTTGATAGTTTTTTGTCATAAATTAGTAGTTCTAATGTACCAAAATAAAGGTGTTGGATTAGCCGCTCCACAAGTCGGTGAGAACATCAGGGTCATTGCCACAAGCCAACGAGATAAGAAAAAGACCAAAGATAAATTCTTGGGAGAGACGATTATGATCAACCCAAAGATCGTAGAAAAATCCAAAGAAACCATCCTCCGAGAAGAAGCATGTATTTCATTACCCAATTGTCTTGGTATGGTAAGAAGACATCATACTATTACGGTAGAATTCTTAGATTTAAAAGGCAAAAAACAGACAAAAAAATATAAGGAATTCAATTCCGTAATTATCCAACATGAAATAGATCATCTGGATGGAGTATTGTTTTTGGACAAAATCGTGAAAGAAAAACCAGGAAAAAAGAAATAATTTTCATGTAAAACGAATTCCCTGAGGGACCTTTTACTCTATTATAGAGTAAATTTGTATATAAAATATTTTTGCGTATAATTATGATGTACAACATTTTACGTATACAAAAAAACAAGCTATGAACAAAATACTAACAAAATTAAAAAACTTTCTCGAACCTATATCCTATACCAAAGGACGATGGTGGGTATCTTTTTCTATGGAAATTTATGATGGTTTCCAAAGCATTTTTAAGATTCAAGTAGGAGCATTTATCATTGCGGCTATTGAAAGACATAATATAGCAGATATTAAATTTTGGTGTATTGTTTTATGAATCATTTTTTTATGTAACTATATATCAGGTCGAGTAGGTGAAATGAGTAGTGAATCAACAAAAAATCTTTCACTACTATGATTGAGAAAAAAATATTTTGAAAAGTATATTCATCTTGATAATACACAGACGGAGAAAATATGAACAGGAAAAATGCAAAACATTATTTTTGAGTGAATCGGTAACCGGGTAGAGATAGTAAGTAGCAACTTACCAGCAATATTTGTGGAAATCTGAGCGATAATATATGCATTTATTTTGGTAGCCAACAAAGTTCCCAACTGGAAATATTTTGTAGGGTTTTTATGATTATTTATGATAGCAGGTGCATTGATGTGGATTTGACTTGGTGTTCTCAAAAGTACAAGAAAAAAATCAAAAGAAATAGCGTTAGATCTTACACGTAGAGATGTAAAAATTATTATGTCAAAATTCGAAATATTACAAAATAACAAACTTGAAGAAGAAATGAACAAACAATCCATACTTGTAAAAAAATTAATCAGATTATGGCAAAGAGGCAACACCACAAAACTCTTATGGCAAACATGATCCAGTGCAATTATAGATGGAATACAATTAATGATATATATAGTAATAGGAATAGGAATTATCACAGGAAATTATACATTTGCATATATGATATTACTCTTACAGTTGATAAATACGGTAAGTACATATATTTGGAATATAAGAAGATATCTCAAAGAATATTATAAAGCTATCGTTCATATAGAAAAACTCAGAGACACATTCAATTCAATTTCTACTATGCAAGATAGTGCCAACAAAAAGAAGTTTATATACAAAAATGGTGATATTTTAGTCCAAAAGATCAGTTTTGCTTATCATAAAAACAATATATTTCAAAATTTTTCACTCGATATTACCGGATGAACCAAAACAGCTTTTGTAGGGGAATCATGAGGAGGAAAAACGACATTGATAAAATTATTGGCAGGATATATCAAACCAGACAAGTGAGATATCCAGATTGATGGACAGAAATTATCACAGATTAAATTAACTGATTATTACAAACACATAGGATACCTGACACAAGATCCATCGGTATTCGACGGAACAATCCATGAGAATCTGATCTATGCGCTTGATAGCGAGCCAGCAAGAGAAGTAGTAGAAAAAGTAATACAAGATGCAAAATGCGAGTTTATTCGAGAATTTGAACATGGACTAGAAACAGAGATCTGAGAAAGATGAGTAAGATTAAGTGGAGGACAAAAACAGAGGTTAGCAATAGCCAAAATAATGCTAAAGAATCCAAATATCATCTTACTCGATGAACCAACCTCTGCACTCGATAGCTTCAATGAAGAACTCATAAATATAGCACTTCATAATCTGTTTAAAGGGAAAACAGTTTTTGTGGTGGCCCATAGATTACAAACAGTGAAACAAGCAGATAGGATATTATTATTCGAACAAGGTAAACTCATAGAAGATGGTACCCATAACCAATTAGTAAAATTAAACGGTCAATACAAAAAAATGCTCGACCTGCAAAGTTGATTCTAATGGTATACATAATTTTACAATTTTAAAAAAATCCCACACGGGGTTTTTTTCTATTACCCTCTTTGTGTTAAAGAGGGAGGTATACGCGGACGCGGATAGAAAAATTTATATGTAATAGTAGTAATTTAGTTGATCAAATCTTTGGCTGAAACAAATCAGAGTTGTACACCATTTGGAATTTTTACGATCTCTGCACTTACATCGACAACATCTCTTTTGAAACTTGAAGAGGAAACAGCATTTCGATTTTGTTGTTTATAATCCAATAATTTGGTTTTAAGAATTTCATATTTGAAGGTAATAGTAGTCATTTGTTGATCTGCTTGTTTGAGGAAATATCAACGCGTAGAAGAAAGATTTACAAAATAGAGATAGAAAAACGCACAAAGCAAAAGGAAACAAAATAATGCTCAAACTTTAAAAGTTTCAACGATAGTATCATAACGCTTATATTTGCTGACAATTCAGTTATAGACTTTGTTTACTTGTCCTGGAATAAAAGCAAATGTTTTCATATTTCTAAATTAACTAAAAACGAATAACTAATAACTAACAGTGTATGATTTGTTTTTATATCAACTATTGTAGTATACAATAATACATAAGTAAACATTTCCGACACTTTTCACTATTCACTTTTCACTATTAACTAATCTTTTCAAGTATTCTCATTTTAGCACTTCTAGCTGCTCTATTGATAGCCACTTCTTTGTAGTTTGGCATAACAGGTTTTTTGGTTACCAGCTTGTAATTTCACGTAGCGACTAATGCATTGAACGCTTGTTTTACCAATCTATCTTCGATACTATGATAGGTAATTATCAGACATCTTCAAGCTGAATTCAGAGTTTCTGGAAACGCAGACAAAAACATTTTCAGACTCTCAAGTTCTTGATTAGTTTCGATTCTTAATGACTGAAAGATGACAGTACATGCCTTATCTCCAAGCCCACAATCATTCAACAAAAGCTTGAAGTCTTGTGTAGTTATAATGGGTTTTTGTTTCCTTGTAGTAACAATATGTTGTGCGAGTTCAAGAGCTTTTGGAGCAGAAAAATCTGCATATTGCTCGAAAATATGTCTGAGTTGGTCAGTGGTATAGGTAGCAAGAATATCAGCAGCAGTTGATCCTGTTGATGTATCAAATCTCATATCCAAAGCAGCAGCTCACCTGATACTAAATCCACGCTCCACAGCTTTGAAATGTTCGAGATTGACTCACAAGTCATTGAGAATAAAGTCAGTTTTTCTTGATCACAAAACTCTTTGAATAGTAGCATAATTTCCATGAACATATTCTATTCTACTCGAAATGTTTGATTCTGAATTTATTTCTTTTTCTAAATTTATTTCTTTTTCTGAATTCTGAATTCTGAATTCTGAATTTATTATATGTTCTGCCTTCTGCATCATCAATTGATCCACATCAAATCCTACCAATTTCGCATTCTTTGCTATCGACAAAAGTGCCATAGCATGTCAACCATGTCCAAGTGTGCAATCAACGATAAGTTTATCTTCTGGGTTCAAAAACGAACACACCTCATGAAGTAAAACTGGTGTATGAAGTATTACCATTATCTCAACAAAGAATAAATCGATTATGGTGTATATATTTGTAAAGAAAAAACAAGCCATCGCTGACTTACCTCTATCATCATAGTAAATTCAAACACAACACAATTATTTTTTTTGTGCAACTCTCATTAACATAATCATAACATATCCTCTCAATTCATCCATAGTGGGTATAGAAATCTTGGTCATAATAGTAGCTGTTTTAAGGGCATTGAGATGTGCTGCATATCGTACTCATGATCAATTATTGTAAACATCACCATAAAGCAACCTAGACAACACAGTACCAAATTGAGCTCTAGTCACTATACCATCTGGAGTAAATTTAGTATCAGGAGTTCAATTTTTTTTCAATCACATCAGACCAAGCTGACATGCAAGCCTAGCATATCATTGTATCTCTACAGAAGAATTTTGCATATCAGAAAACACACATTTCCTAGTAAGATCAGGCTTTTGATACATTAGTTTAACTGCATAATTTACCAACATTTTAGCCATATGTGATCTCAAAAGCGTCCCTGTCATATGTGCTTGATCTATATTTACCATAGTAGTTATACCCACATCTTTGGCAAAGACATATGCTTGAATAAATTCAAGACTATATCTTGATCACATAAGACCCTGAAGTTCAGCTACCTCAAGAGTAAAAAGAGCAGGATTATTGATAAGAAATTCTTGGGATCAAGTAGATGTATGAATTTCCATATCATCAGCAGTACATATACCACATGTACCATCATAATAACTATCACTACAATCTCTTACTTCACAAAGTCATTTTTTAAGATCAGTAGAAATTCATCCACCTCAACCTCATCAACCAGCATTTGGAGGAACAGGTACAGGGAGTATACCATTACACGTATAATTACAATGACCGACTTGTCAATTGAGTCCAGATCATTCATCACACACTTCATAACCAGTTTGGACAATAGCATCACCACAAATAGAGGTTGTAGTACCATTACAGGTATCATTACAATAATGTAATGTTCCATTATTTGATCCATCATCACAAAGTTCTGTATCTTCAATCAATCCATCACCACAGACATACAATACATTCAATCACGATCAAAAGACTTCCGCTATACCACCATAACTATCTCGAAGATATCACTGAGTAATGGCATTTTCAAATATCAAACTTCCTATAGTATCAAACAATTCTATATAGATATTATGAGCAAAGTCATATTGTGTTCATGCCATTAACGAATATAGTTCACCACTCCACGTATGTTGAAGATATCCATACACACCATTAGCAGGAGTACTACAAACAAATAAACCACCTGTCAATGTAAGGGTATTATAAGAAGAATCTATGGATCTCAAATAAAATAAACTGTCTTCATCCAAGGGTCGGATTCTATTTCCACGTACAGAATTAAAATAAAATCCTCTTATCTGTTTGTTGCATAATTTATCTGCTTCATCATCTGCAATTTTAGCAATACTGGTAATATGTAAAATATCCAAGGCTATATGAGTTGTTGCTATAGTTTTAAGATCTTGAAAAAATAATTTTCCTCAGAAACTATTCCCATTTCGATGAAAAAAAACATCTGCCTGAGTATCTTTTGCCGCAGCAAAATCTCCAGAAAAAATCTGATCATCAAAAATATATTGATTACTAGCAAAAACACCTCATAAGCATACTAATGCAAAGATCATAGACAGAATAATAAAGAGTTTTTGAAGTACTTTATACATAAAACAGTCAAAACAAGTAAATATTATTGTGACACATAGATATATCATCCAAAAATTGTATTTGTTGGCTTCGTACCCCAGTTAGGATTAATCATTTTGATTTCAATATAATCTCCAGCTACGACAGGAATATTCAATGAACTATTTGACCAGATTCTTTCACTCACTGCCAAACTCACTGTTTGAATAAGATAATCCGTAGTATTATTTAATCTAATATATCATGACCATATTTCATTAGTTCCTGCTGTACTAGAGTTAGTATAAATATTCGCCATAGTAATAGTTCCTGCTTTTCTAATATATACTTTTCTTGTAGCCGCCGTTGTCGTAGGAGAAGCAGGAAGTTGTCCAAGATAAATAGTTTGTGATACCGTAGGATTTGATGTTGTTGCCTGAACATCTAATGTATATCATATATCTGCAGTAGCATTAGTAAGATATCACTTAGCATCAATCTGTGTCTTGGTATAATAACTACCACTATTGTTTCGAAAATATAATGCATTTCATGAATTATTACTATACCAAGTGTAATCAGTATTCCAGTTACCACTTTGTGATGAAAGAAGATATCAAGCACTAGCATGATTACCTCGTCCATACGCAGTATTCCAGTTCCCTGTAGCAGAAGAGAGCACATACGATAACATAGAGCCACCAGTAAGATAGCCAACTAATGATCATCCAGTAAGATATCAAGCACTAGCATGATTACCTCGTCCATACGCAGTATTTCGATTTCCTGTTTGTGATTGTAAAACATAATTTCCTTTTGCAGCATTCCAAACCGGATCATTCTCTGTATATGATGTCATAAATCATTGAGTTCTTCGATCTCCTCGTGAATACACAGTATCCCAATGAGTAATATCAGTTGCTGTTATTCCATGAGCAGCACTTGCAGCATATAAAGGATCTGATTCTCCGGTAAGATATCCCATAGTTCTATGATTACCTCGTCCATACGCAGTATTCCAGTTCCCTGTTTGTGATTGTAAAACATAAGAAGACAAAGAACTTGTTGTGGCATATGCAGATAATGATCATCCGGTAAGATATCAAGCACTAGCATGATTACCTCGTCCATATGCTGTATTCCAGTTCCCTGTTTGTGATTGTAAAACATAAGAAGATAATGAACTTGTTGTTGCATATGCAGATAATGATCATCCAGTAAGATATCAAGCACTAGCATGATTACCTCGTCCATATGCTGTATTTCGATTTCCTGTTTGTGATTTTAAAACATAGGAAGATAATGAACTTGTTGTTGCGTAATTTTCCAGTGAAGCACTAGTCAAAAATCATTGTAAATGCCAATCACCTCGTCCATATGCTGTATTCCAATGATTAATTAATGTATTGGTTATCCCATAAGCAGCACTTGCAGCATATAAAGGATCTGATTCTCCAGTAAGATATCCCATAGTTCTATGATTACCTCGTCCATACGCAGTATTCCAGTTCCCTGTTTGTGATTGTAAAACATAAGAAGACAAAGAACTTGTTGTGGCATATGCAGATAATGATCATCCGGTAAGATATCAAGCACTAGCATGATTACCTCGTCCATATGCCGTATTCCAATTGGAAATATTTCATACAGAAATTCCTGCAGCAGCACTTACTGAATATATAGGATCTTGTTCTACCATATCCATTTCTACAACATCCCAATCTCATGAAGTTGTAGGACCGACAACATTTCTTTTGGCTATGATCTCATCTGGAGATTCTATATGGAAATCTAAGGCTGGATTGGAAGGACTACTTGAGATAATATACATATCTCATTTATGAACATCACGAGGTAGTGCGCCTGTAGAATAATCTCGTGACCCAACATACACCAATCATCCAGCAAGTCATGCCATCATAGTATCTATTTGAAGTGTTGTATAATAATTACCAGAAACTGATGTCCAAAGAGGATCTGTTTCTGTATAACCAGTCAAATATCACATGATTCTATGGTTACCTCGTCCATATGCTGTATTTCGATTTCCTGTTTGTGATTGTAAAACATAGGAAGATAATAAACTTGTTGTTGCATATGCAGATAATGATCATCCAGTAAGATATCAAGCACTAGCATGATTACCTCGTCCATATGCCGCATTCCAGTGATTAATTTCCAAATTTGTTACATTAAATGCAGCACTTGCGGTAAAGATAGGATCAATATTTGGGTTAGCATCCATAATAATAACCGTCCAATCTGATCAGACAGAAGCTCCTACTTTATCTTTATTTGCGATAATAATATCTCTAATATACAAGTCTAATCAGTTATGTCATGTAGATCAGGTTCCGATTTCATACATATCTCATTTATGTACATTACTAGGCAGAGCTCCTGTAGAATAATCTCGTAATCATTGATATACCATACCAGCTCTTACATTATCTATTAATGTATTTACTTGTCCCGTAGTATAATAATTTATTTTTTGTACATTCCAAAAAGGATCAGTTTCTGTATATCCAGTGATATATCACATAGTTCTATGGTCTCCTCGAGCATAAGCCGTATTTCGATTTCCTGTTTGTGATTGTAAAACATAGGAAGATAATGAACTTGTTGTTGCGTATACAGATAATGATCATCCGGTAAGATATCCCATGGTTCTATGATTACCTCGTCCATATGCCGTATTCCAATTGGAAATATTTCATACAGAAATTCCTGCAGCAGCACTTACTGAATATATAGGATCAGCTTCAGAAGTAAGATAAGTATTTAATGAAGTTGAAGTAATATATGGATTTCCATTTCCATCATAGATAGTGTGACCAGCAGTCACATTAATATTTCCACTGACCGTCAATGTTTGAGTGGGTCAAGTAGTACCGATACCGATACGTCCGTCATTTTTAATCGTCATTCTTTCGAGAGCAACACTTTCCCCATCAGGAGTAGTCAGAAAAGATATTTTTCCTGGCATATCCAATACAGCAGGATTTCCATCTACACTAATAGTAATACCAGCAGCATTTCTAAAGGTATTGCCATCATATCCATATCCATAAATACCTCACAAAATATCTGAACTCGACACCGCAGTCTTTACATCTACCGTTCATTTTGATTTTGCAAGAAAGATTGCTGAATTCGCCGCGCTAGAATCGTTAGCGATATAGTTTACCAGATCACTTTTCAAAGGATTATTTGAGATAATTTCTACTTGACTACTGGTCATTCCAGGAAGTTTTCCCATCTCATATTTTCCTGTTAATTCAGGTGGCAAAATACCAAGCCTAGCACTACTATCGATAGCAAACATTGGACTGATATCACCAGCTCCAGCATAGAGAGCAAATCTATTGGTTCATAGATTAGTAACCAAATGGGATGTTGGTACATTACCTGCAAGCGAAGATAAGGATATTTGCATCCAGTAAAGTGATTGTCCATTGATCGTTCTTTTTTCCCACGTAGATTTGAAAGCATCCATATTCCAAGAAATATTACCTGCCTGTCTAAGTCTATTGGTTGTATCTCACAATCAAACAGCGTCTCACCAGAGTCATCATTCTTTAGAATATCTTACTTGTAAGTTACCAGGAGTCCCAGCAGGAGTAGCTATACTCAAATAAATAGATCTTCGTGGATATAATTTACCAACAAGCAATGTATCATTTGCTGATGAAAGTAAAACAAACGGATCCCCAGCAGAGACATATGCTCTAGAAGTATAATCATAATACGTATTGCCATCATATCTCGCTACATAGTCAAAGTATTGTGGGAAGATACTAAAACCATCAGGCGGTGTCTTAGTGCCAAGCAATGTTGGGATATTGAAACCAACTCTTCCTCATGCAGCCAACGTCAAAATATCTCTCATACTCTTTCCATTCTGGAAATACATTTTATCTCCATCTTCATTTCTATCAGTATACCAAGCCCGATCAAAATCAGAGGTACCAGAACCAGCACCGATTTGGAATCATTTTTGTTGATCATCTGGTCCATCAATCGCAAAATAATTGGCCCAATCATCAGCAGGATTATTCACATACATGTAGAAAGGATACAAATGATTATCATTAGATCCAATATTGATATGTCCATTTACAAAGAGGTTACCAGAAATATTTGTACCAGTAGCACTTCTAGAAATATTACTATTGTAAAATTAAGTACCTCACCAATAAGGAACGTATGATGAGAGCAATCCAGCAACTGCTCATGATAGTCATTCTATTCCTTGTATTCCTTGTATTCCTTGTGCTCCAGTAGCTCATGTGTTTCATTGAATTCCTTGTATTCACTGAATTCCCTGAATTCATTGCTCACCCGTATCTCATTGAGGTCATGTGTTTCATTGAATTCCTTGTATTCACTGAATTCCTTGAATTCATTGCTCACCCGTATTTCATTGGGGTCATGTAGCTCAATTACTTCCATTAGCTCCAGTAGCTCATTTAGCTCCAGTAGCCCCTGTTGGTCATTGAGGTCATATATCTCATTGATCTCATTTAGCTCCAGTAGCCCCTACCGTATGTGTATCAATCCAATTCTTAGTATAGTAATTGGTATCTATTTGCCCTGTTGTATAATAATTATGCTGAGCAGCGTTCCAGATAGGATCACTTTCATCATATCCAGTCAAATATCCCATAGTTCTATGATTACCTCGAGAATAAGCAGCATCTCGATTTATAATCTGACTATTGGTAATATGAAATGCATCACTTGCAGAAAACAGTGGATCTACTTCATTCCAATCATTTTCTACCACGTCCCAATCACCCGTTGTCGTAGGACCAACAACAGAATACTTAGCAACGATTTGATCTGGGGACTCTATATGTCGACCATTAAGTACTATTTCATTAGGATTGATAATAATATACATATCTCAGGTATTCACATCACTTGGAAGATCACCAGTAGAATAATCTCGTCCTCATCTATATTTCAATCCACCAGCAATAGCGGCATGCATAATATCTACTTCTGTCTTAGTATAGTAATTTCCAGAATCAAGCATCCAAAGAGGATCGTTTTCTACAGTGAGATATCATTGGATAGCATGGTTTCATCGTCCATGGGCCTCATCTCGACTAACTATATCACTAGTGGTGACATGAGATGCCGTACTATTTGCAAAAATAGGATCACTTTCTGTAAGAAGGAAACCAGCAGTATCTATTTGATGTTTGGTATAATAATTAGTGAGTGATGAAGAAGTAAGATATCCCATAAGCGCATGGTCACCTCGTGAATATGCTTCATCTCGATGAGCAATACCTGAGGTAGTAACACCCGTTGCTGCACTTGCAGAGAAAATAGGATCGCTTTCTGTAAGAAGAGCTCCCGTGATATAGGGATTTCCTCAACCATCCAAAAGTGGGCCATAGACTACGACAGATCCTCCAGTATTGATATCCATTACAGGGGTTCCCGTCTGTGTTCCATCATTCGTAATAAATAATCTTTGGATGACTTGGAGCGCATTGGAAATGCCGGCAGGAATAGTAATCGTCCCAGCATTGGCAAAAAACACAAAAGCAGTTACTCCCACAAAAAAAGAAAAAAGAACTTTAAATGAGGAATTGGTAAACGATAATTTCATGAAAATAAAAATACAAAAATAAATAAAGTATTTTATCACAAAAAAACATAAAGAATACCAGCATTTTGTGAGTATTTTATAACGTTTTTCAAGGGGATTTGTATATGGACAAGCACATATATTGTCTCATATAGTCAACATTGACACTATAATTTTTATGAGAAAACTAAGTACACATAGCAAATAAAAAGATCAAATATTTTTATTGTCTACTCCAAAAGCAAAAAAAACATAATAAAAAATCGCTTTACATTAGACACAAACAATACAACATACGGATTGATTTTTCAATGGTTTTCGATAAGGTACACGAGTAAAAGATATCAATTAATATTTTTAAATTTCAGTAACGGTGAGTTATTAATTTTTACGTGTTAGTTAATGATTATGAACATAGGATTAGTGGGTTCGACTAATGTCGGAAAATCTACGCTCTTCAATAGACTTATCGGACAGTTTAGAGCAATAGTGACAGACATTCCAGGAACTACAAGAGATATTATTGAACATGAAACTTTGATCGACGACATCGGTAAAGTAACTTTTCTCGATAGCCCAGGATTACATGATTTCACCGAAGAAGAAGTACTTATCAAACAAATAATAGATCATTCTGATTTGATTCTTTTCATGATCGACGACAGCGTTGGGATTACAGCCAAAGAACAACATATTTATTCCTATATCATCGAAAAACACAAGAAAAATAATACGATATTGATTGTAAACAAGATAGATATCAAACATAAAGAAAAAGAATACGATCTCGCTGTGAATGAATATTATCACTTAGGGTTTGAACATATCCTCGGTATCAGTGCAAAGAAAATGAAGAACTTAGTAGAAGTAAAAGATCTTATCACAAAAATAATAAATTCCACTTTACTCAAAAAAGCATCAGAAGAAGTTGAAGCATTAACCACCAGCGAAACACAAGTCCAAGACAATAGAATCCATATGGCAATTATAGGGAAACCAAACGCTGGAAAGTCGACATTATTGAATGCTTTCATGAAAAAAACAGTTTCCAAAGTAGAGAGTATTCCAGGAACTACTCGTGATTACATCATTGGAGAATTTACTGCAGAAAAGAAAAAATATGTCGTCTACGATACGGCCGGAATTAGAAAAAAATGAGATATCCACGGAATAGAAAAAATAGCTTTCGATAAAACACTAGAAATGTTGAAATACAAAAGACCGATTATCTTATTTATGGTAGATGGTGTTGAGGGACTTTCTCACAGAGATATGACATTGATCCAAGAGATAAATAATCTCGCATTACCGATGATTCTGTGTGTAAACAAGATAGATTTGTTGGATGAAAAACACCAGAAACTCTTGGTCGCAAAAACCAAAGCGATGATGGATTTCGCTAAATATGTTCACGTGTTTCCTATTTCTGCCAAGACAAAGAAAGGAATCAAAGAAATATTCACTGTATTGAGCAACGTCAAAAAAGAAGCAGAAAAGAGAATTGATACCAGTGAATTAAATGATATTGTAGGAAAAGAGTTTATTAGCAGACCACCAAGATTCCCCAAAAACAAAGTATGCAAAATTTTGTATATCACCCAAATAGATATCAACGCACCGACATTTATCGCATTCGTAAATCACAAAACGAGAGCAAATTTTGCCTTCAAAAGATGGTTAGAAAACACTATCAGAATACATTTTGGATTTATGGGAACCCCATTGGTGATTAGATTTAAGGAGAGACAAGATTCTAGATTAGAAAAGAAAGATGAAGAAGAAAAAAAGGAAGATCAAGACGAGAAAATAGTGACAAAAAAAGAAGCATACGGACATAGAACAAAAAAGAAAGAAGCAAAATAAATTTAATACTAATAATAATTATGAGACATCTCAAACTTCGAATAGGCGTAATAATCTTAACGGGACTGGACCTTTTGTCCAAATATTTTTTCTATAATCTCAAATATCTGGATGGAACCACACTCATTCTACCTGCCTTAAATAAAGGGATTTCTCGATCATTGCCCGTACCATTTTTCATCATCATAGGGATAAGTATTTTAGGTATAGTAGCGTTTATTCGACTATTCGCCAAAAGAAAAGTTAATCGAAGTATCGCAGCATTATTGATTGCGGGAACCATAGGAAACTTAGCAGACAGAATCATCTATGGTGGCGTAAGAGATTTTATCAATGTACATATATTCAATTTTCCCATTTTCAACTTGGCAGACACCATGCTATGTATCGGAGTAGGAATACGAATTTTAGTACTTATGCTTGAAAAAAAGAAATAAAAAAATACACTCCCTCTCAAGGACGTCATTCTGGCGCCAAGTGTTGCAGCCGGAATCCATACCAAACCGTCTTTTTTTTCGTTTTATAACTTACCACTATATCATGCAGTACACAGGAACCGTAAAATTCATTTGACCAAAGGAGACTATCGGAGCAAATGCGTTAGAAAAACAGACTATCGTTTTGGAAGAAGAAACTGACAGAGAGTTTAAAGGTGGATTAGCAGTAGATTTTTTTAAAGAAAAAACAGAACTTCTCAACAGTGTAAAAGTTGGAGATCTTATCACTGTCTACATCAATACAAGAGTAAATGAATCTAAAACACAACCAGGAAGATACTTCAATAGTATCACAGGACGAAGATTAGAACAAGGAGCTGGAAGCGAAAATAAAGGTAACAGCAAGAAGGAAGAAAGTGATGACTTACCATTCTAATGGTTACGTAATTCCGGTGCCAAATATTGCGGCCAGAATCCATACCAAGCAAACTAGATGCCCGCTGGAGTTTACCCCGTATTAGATGCGGGGCAAGAACGAGGCTAAAACAATAAATAACAAAAACGGCCAAATCGGCCGTTTTTTTATATGTATTTTCTAATTTTTGCATATTTTTTTCTGAATTTTGAATTCTGCATTCTGAATTTATTTTATTACTTTTCCATTCACATAGACATTAATCCTAGACTTCAGCTTAGAAACAGTCGTATATCGAGGTGGTCTGATAGTAATCGTAAATGATGAAATTTCAGGATAAGAAAAGAGCACTTCTCTAGTTTTATCTTCCGTAAGTCAAACTATACGCTCTTTCATATCAGACAATATGCCATTAATATCTTTGCTAAAATCATAATATTGTTTTATCTCGACTTTGGTAGGAATCACAAATATATGTCATGTCTCCTCTTTCATACCTTTAAATAACACTATTGATGAAGTGTCTATAGTAAATACTTTCATTTTATCATACAATCTTTGTTTTACATATTTATCTACAACCGCAAGTAAATCAGCTCTTTTGATATAATTGAAATTGAAACGAGCAATGATAGATCATTTAAGTAATGGTGTTTTTTCTCCAGGAATATTTTGAGTCTGGATTTCTTTGATTTCAGTTGAGATCAAATTATCGAAATTGATAACCATATTTTCAGGTGCCTTGAAATTTGCAAAAACAATATTAGATTTTTGTTTGTATATAGCATCTACAAGTTTTCCAGAAAGAATAGCGATATCTTTGAGCGAAACTGTTCATTGAGACTGAAGGTTTCCACCAGTAAAATCTTCGATAACATCACCATAAATATTTTGAGCATAATAACTATTTTTCATGTTTTTGATAAATACTTTGGTTCATTTCAAAATATTTCCTCTTGATCCCATAAGGACTCATTGACTATCTTGCTCCATAGCTTTGATAACAACCAATGTTTTTCCAGGATTATTTTCAGTTCATTGAAGGACAGTAAAATCTTTAACTGCTACAAATTGGCGTCCATCTTCCGTAATAAATCTTGTATCCTTAATAAATGAATAGTCTTGAGGGAGTTTATTGACGATTTCTACCGTTCATTGAGAAGGTTGTTGCATATATTTAATATTAGAGGTACTGACCGTCATATCATATTTATAATCGATATATCCTGTATAATAAGGAATATTGAGATACCTAGAATCTTGTTGAAATTGCACATCAGTAAAGGGATAATAGCGAAAATTATAAATAACATTTTCCATTTGAGTAGTTGGGACAATATTTACATTGGTACTTGGAAGAATAAGTGAATACAACACAAACAAAATAGCCAAGACAAATAGCACCTCGAAACCAAACACCACATAAAAAATATAGTTTTTTTTTGTATATACCTGAAGATGAAATTTTTTGATATTGAAGAAAAAGTCATAAATTAATCTCAAATATTTTATGATCTTGTGTTTTTCTTGATGAAGAACAGTAAGTCATAAACTAGAAAAAAAATATTTAGACTTATCTGTTTTAGTGACGAATAGAGCGGTGAGATTCTTCTTTTGAAGAAGTTCTTTGATTTCCTTTCATCGTCGTTCATTATCAAAGAAAGAATGTTCAGGATCAATATAAATATAGATAGTTCTACCGTTAGGCACTTTCTCTATAGTTTTAAATATTTTGTATAAACTATGTTCTTTGAGAAAAAACAATTTCATATATGAGAACCAACAAGCTATAAAACCAATTATTGGTCATTGCGAACCGAATGAAATGAGGTGTGGCAATCTAATATAAGATTGCTTCGTCCCTCGCAATGACTTTTTTGTTATTGAAGATCAGGTACTCTCTGTCGTCTCTTATATGCGAGATAACAAATAAATGCAAGAATCCATGCAGCGTATTGTTTTACATCAAACATAACACTTCCCAATGAAAATACTGCATGCCTAGGATATTGTTGTAAAAGTAAAATAAAACTTACCAGAAGAGATAAAATCGCAAATCCAAGCATTCCATATCAAAATCTTTTCTTTTTGAGAATCTTGATACCAAGCACGACAAAAAGCGATCCCAAAGAAAGAAATATACCGATAGGATAGACCAAATTAAATTTATTTCGTTGACTATCAGAATGTAATGATTTTATACCCAACCAAGAAGTGGTTGTTGTTCCTATAAAATTATCTCACATCAAAAGAAACAATCACATAGGAACCAAAGACAAAGCCAGAGAAAAAAACAATATATCTGACCAAATTTTTTTATTTTGCACTCTCGTGATCTTCTTAAGGAATACAGATATCGATATAAATAACCCAATCAATATACCCATAAAATGAAACTTATACCCATAAGGCGACAATAAGGTAACAAACTCAGACCAATTGGTAGGGATTATACCTACATCAAAAATAAAATTAACATATGATCCAATAAAGTAGGTCAATACAATAAAGAAAGGTAACCAATAAAAAAATTTCCAAAAATTTTGATGATACCTTTTGGTAAGGTAATGAGCAATACCGATAAACACAAGAAAGGAAACGATAATACCTATTCCTGTCATATAAAATTTAGATCACCACAAGATGAGATAAGGATACATCAAGTAATTTAAAAGTTAAAAGCCATTTCAGCAAATCAACTTAATTTCAAATTTTCAATTTCTACATCTATTGTTCTAAAATCCATCGTTCAATCGTTCCATCGTTCTAATTCTTATCTAAGGAATTCTATAATCTTTGTTTCTCTGATTCCCGTAACTCTGATAATACCAGGATAATCAAGTTTTTCTTCTATTCTAGTTCCAATATCTTTGAGCAAAGTCTCAAGTTGAATATCTGAAATTTCTTTTGGATTTACATAGACCATAATTTCTCTACCTGCTTGCATAATATGTACTTTATCGATACCAGGTATTTCATAAATAAGTTTCTCAAGTTCTCACATCTTCTCGATAAAGAGTTCTTTAGTATCAAATCTTGCACCAGGTCTAGAAGCTGAAATTGCATCAGCTGCAGCGACAATCCAAGAAATAGGATTGTTGATAGGCACATCGTAATGATGTGATTCAGCAGCGTTGATAATCACAGGATCCATACCAAGTTTCTTCAACACTTCAGCTCCTATAGCGGAGTGAGATTGGCCAGTAGTTGCAATAATTTTTCCGATATCATGGAAAAGACCAGCTTTTTTAGCCAAAATAGGATCAAGTCATAATTCAGTTGCGATAGCTTCAGAAATCTTAGCTACCTCGATACTATGTGTCCAAAGATTTTGTCAATAACTATATCTGAGAAAATATTGTCCGATCATTTTTACCAATTCTGGCTTCATCATAGGAATATTCAACATAGCGAGCGCTTCTTTACCTTTTTCTGTAAGTATATTTTGAAGATCAGCAACCACTTCGTTATATGTTTTTTCAATATAGAATGGATTAATTCTTCAATCTTTGATGAGTTTTGCAAGCATAGTAGCGGCAATATATCTCTTTTCACTATCAAATGAAGAAACTCTCACAGTCAAAGGCGTATCATCTACAATAAGTTCAACTCACGTCATCTTTTCAAAATATCAGATATTTCTTCATTCTCTTCAGATAAGTTTTCCTTTAATATCTTCGTTGGGAAGATCGATACTTCTAGTAGTAAATTCATCTACAGTATTTACTGCTACTCTCGGTAATGCTTGAGCAACAATAATTGCAGCCTCTTTATCTGCTTCTTCTTTGGTAATGGTTTTGAGTTTTTCTATAAAAACAACCATGTCTTTTTGATATTCTTTTTCTACATTAGCGAAAAGTTGTTCTTTTGCTTCCTCTTTGGTCAACTTAGCAATATCAGAGATTTTATGCATTTGTTCTTTTATAATCTCATCCATTTCTTTCTGCTTGTCAGTAAGTTTAACCTTTTCTTGTTCTAATTTTTCAAGTTTTTCATCCATTTTTTCCTCTCTAGCAAGAAGTCTGTTTTGGATGACATCCATTTTTTCCAATCTTTGGGTTTCGATTTTTTGTGCCTTTTCTTCAGCGAGTTCCAATGATTTTTCAGCTTTTTTCTTCGCAGCTTCCAACATTTCTTCTTCAATTTCTTTTACTTTTTCCATTCTCTTTTTGAAATCCAATGCTTTCTGAGTCAGTGTTCTTTTGTATCCATAAAACCCACCCAGTCATCCAGCTCCAAGAGCCACGACAATCAAGATAATATTCAGTATATTCATTGTGGTAAAATAATTAATAGTATAAAAGAGACGTAAAAAATCCCAGAAAGAACTTTTATGTCGAATTTATCCATTTTTTTTTGGATAAAAAAATCACGTCGTGGTTCGAGTATACTATTTACTCTATAACTTTCAACCGAAAATCGGTGTCTTAACACCCGGGTGCAATAATTAGTAAAATGGCTTATAAAGCTAAATCAAAAAAGTTAGCACCCGGGTGCTAAGGTAAAATTGCATATTCAGAGCTTTTCACTATATACAAACCACATTTACCTAAATTTTCACTAAATATGGAAGATAGAGATCAACAATTAAAAGTATTTCTCGTAGATATAGTCACCAAAGATACGAATGCAGAACTACTAAAAGATAGAATGAATGAGTTAGAAAACTTATTAACCACCTATGGTGGCCTGGTCGTTTTGAGAAAATTCCAAAAAAAAGACCATCCAAATTATAAAACCTATATCGGTAAGGGAAAGCTCGAAGAAATTATGGCAGATATGCAAAGATTGGAAGCAAATCTTTTGATTGTAGGAAATGTGTTGAAGCCATCCCAGATATATCATTTGAATGAATTACTTCGTCCGATAGGCGCAAAAGCGCGAGATAGAGTCGATCTGATTTTGAAAATTTTTGATAAACACGCGACAAGTATGGAATCGAGATTACAGGTAGAACTTGCAGCCATTAGACATATGTGACCGAGGATTTTTGGTATGGGAATGGAACTTTCCAAACAATGAGGTAACGCAGGAGGAGGAAAATGAGCGATGAGAGGAATCGGAGAAACCAATACAGAAATCATGAAAAGGCATTTGAAATACAAAGTCTTGAAAATAGAAACCGAGCTCAAAGAATACGAACAAATGCGCAAACTCCACAGAGATTCAAGAATCAAAAAAGGAATGCCGACCGTAGGAATCGTAGGATATACCAATACAGGAAAATCATCATTATTGAATGCTATGACCAAAAAGGGGATCCTCGCAGAAAATAAATTATTCGCAACATTGTGAACCCATGTAGGAAAACTCTATATAATGACAGATCCTGAAACCGGACAAGGAAAGGAAATCCTACTGAATGACACCATCGGGTTCATCCGCGATTTGCCTCCCAAACTTATCAAATCATTCTCCTCTACTTTAGAAGACAGCATCGAATCTGACTTACTTTTGCACGTCATAGATGCATCTGATCCTTTTATCGACGAAAGAATATCTATCGTAAACCATATTTTGGATGAAATATGAGCAAAACAGAAGAGAATTATGGTATTCAATAAAATCGATCTCCTAGACAAAACACAACTCGCAGAATTGAAAAAACATTTCCCAGAAAAGGAAAATGTACGAATTTCCGTCAAAAATGCAGTTAGTTTAGAAGAAATCAAAAAATCGATTATAAAAAATCTATAATATCCTTATTTTTGAATATGAGTAAATACTTCAATAATCTCATCAGCGACCTGTTGAGGAATTTTTCCTGTGGTGTCCACAACTAAATCAAAATTAGCCTTATCACTTAAGTCTATATTATAAAGTTCTTTATATCTTTGTATATCATCTTGATTTCTTTTCTCAGTAGCTTCCTGAACTGCTTGGAGCGAATTATAGGTATCACCGATTCTTTCTGTATCACCAAAAATTCTTCTCGCGGCCTCTTCATCAGACACATCCAAATACACCTTAAATGCTTTAGACTGACAATAAAATCCGAGCCTACTATCCAAAACAATGCCATCGTTCACATCTAGATTTTTCTGATATTCTTCATATTTGAGATCAAACTTTTCTCTATTTTCAGGCAGTTCTCATAAGGCATTAAACTCAGAAATTGTTAGTCCCATAGTAGTGGCTAATTCTCTTTTCATATTACCGATAGAGATATACGTATATCCTAATTTATCCGTTAACAATTTTGCTACGGTACCTTTACCGCTACCCGCTTTCCCCGACATAGTAATAATCATTTTTCTAATTAACTAACAAATAAACTTGATGAACGATGAATAATTAATGATGTAGGATTTTGTCATTTTATGAAGAATTATATTTCACAATAAACATTCCAACAACACCAACATTATCCATTTTTCATTATTAATTATTAATTAACCTACACTAGTAGGTTGAGTATCATATTCACACTTTCTTCAAAAACGGGGTGATTGAGTGAATAGAAAATAAATTGTCCTCTTCTTTCGTCTAAAACTAAATTTGATCTTTTGAGAACATCCAAGTGGTGAGACAAGGATGCTTGAGTAATATCAAAATGGGTCAATAATTCAGAGACTGTCATTTCTTTTTGCTTCAAAAGTTGGAGTATTCTTCTACGATTCCTGTCAGACAAGGTCTTGAAGATGGTATCCATCATGAAGAAATGTGGGCTAATAGATAAAACTTATCTATTTATACAACAAAATACTATGGTTTATACAAGAAATTACAAGCGAAAACACAACATTCAGAATGAAAGGACGAGGAAACAAAACCCAAAAACAAAGAATTATAACCTAGCACCTCGTCGCAAGTTCCACACCCCAAACAACCATATAAACACATTTTAGTTAAAATGTCAAATCCAAGTAATATAGACAATACATTTTGTTGTCACAAATTGTCTACTTATTCGTATATAGTAGTGTAAGGATGCCTATTTCGATATACCAAACAATTTTTGTTTGGATATGAGAATTATACAGAGGTATATTTCACAACTTAACCCAAGGATGAAACTTCAAGAATTCTTCGACACACAAAAACATACAAGCTTTACTGATGTAGACAAATTAGATCTCTATCAGAGTATTTTGTATAAAAAAACAAAGAAACCATCACTCAGAAGGTCATCTTTTGTGCATGCCAAATATTTTGTATACACCATGGTATTTGCAATATTGATCATGGGAATGTATGGAGTATATTTTATAAACGACGGTAATTTCCAAGATAACAACCGATTCGCTATCAAGTCAAATACTGCAAATACTGTACAAGCCGATTATATAGCTCAAGTTATAGACGTAAAAGGAAACTTCTTTATTGAACATAATGGTGTATTAGCCACAACCAACAACATCGGGAATGGAGACACTATTTTACTCAAAGAAGGTGCTCAATTAGTCTTTGAAATCAATAGTGGTACCCAGTCAAAAATCATTGGACCCGCTAAACTTATCATCCAAAAAAATACTGACGAAAATTATAAACTCAATCTGATCTATGGAAACTTTATTCAGATGGAAGGAAAAGAATCAAAGACTCAAACTATAGAACTCGCGATCAACGACATCACCATAAAACAACAAGACAAATCCCAACCCATGAACTTCAAATTTGTAAAAGAAGGAAAAAACCAAATATTCCAAAACAACGGTGCAAATATAGTTGTTACCAAGACCAATGGCACAGACAAAACTACTACCATCAGTAGAAAACAAGTAGTAGCCATCCAAAACAATGACATTAAAGTATTCGCAAATATAGATACATTTACCAAAGCTATCCAAGAAAAAAACGTATCTCAAACATTCTCTTTGGCTGATGAAAAAACCACATCAGGGACAGAAAAAATAGAAACAGCATTACTTAGCTTATTAAACACTCCACAAATTACTACAAGCAAAGAAGAAGTAACTAAAGAAATATCTTCAATACTAAGTGACGAAAAACAAATTTTGGATCCAGTTGAAGATGAAAAAGTAAATGCTAGTCTGTATGGAGCATTTTATACTCCAGAACTCAAAGCAGTTGACAACTCATTTCTAGCAGGAAACGAAGAAGAATTCAACAGCGATTTTGCCAAAATAGAAAAAAGAATACAAACAGTATATCAAAGTTTTGATATAAGCTATAGTAAAGAATCATGAGATCCGGTAGAAAAGATTAAAGGATTGGTGATGTCTATCAAAACACTCACAGAGAAAATAACTAAAGAATATAATGTCCCACCAAAATACATCGAAAACTTGCAAGCTATAAACAAATCACTCAATACTATACTTTCAAAATCATATGGAAGTGCAGCTACTCACGAAGCAGCAGCAACAGAAACAACAACCGAAAAGACAACTCAGGAATAATCAATATTCTAACATTTTTTTAAAAAATAACAGAATTCTATGCTTATTTTTTTTTATAAAAACGACGGCAGAAAACTCAAACAAATTATAACCTGATTACTCAAATCATGAGCAGCTACCAAAATTAGAAGACTCAATTATGCTCAATCCTATACCCTTCACGACAATAAGATTCAAAAAGTAGAAGAAAAGGTTGTTCTGGTAGAATACACTCCAGAAAATGAAAAAAAAGTAGAATCATTATTGAAAAAATCAGAAATTAATGAATGGAAAATAGTATAGATTTTCTCTCTCGCTGGTAAAACCTACCAGCTTTTTTTATATTCAAGCTGATGCTAAAAAATCAGGAAGTCCCTATTACCCAATACCCTTTGCAAACTAGAGGGTTTTTTGTATATATACAAACAGTTTTTTACTTTATGGCCTGTACCTATGCTAAAAAAACTTATCACAGGAATCGTTCTATGATTATTAGCTTTTTGAGGACTCTATCTCTATTTTCTTTACGCGGGAGATCCAAGCGTGGTACGAACATGGATACAGACATATCCCCTGTACACAGCTATATTTTTTGGTTCTGCAGTAGTATTGTACGCATTTCAATGAGGTAACAAAATATTCAAATTTTTAATGTTTATACTAGTATTGATCAACCTATTTATTCTATGAGATGTGTTTTTTAGAAACAACATCGGACTAAATAGCGGACAATTCCTTACCTTGTTTGGACTCGTATTGGTTGCCTTGGCAATAACATACATCACTCATCGAGTACGCTATATTTTCATGGGTATTGTAGGTATAGGTATCGTGTTTGTATTATTGACAGGAGTACTTCCTATGTACGACACCATGCCAAATATTAACGACTTCATTGTATCACAAAAAGCTAAAATCATCAATCAATGAATAAATAGCGATTGAATATTGACGATCAAAAACGCATTATGAAGTAAAAAAATAGCACTCAAAGACCTCAAACAAAACGATATAGACCTTTCTCAGAAGACACAAATAAGTTTTGCCAGTAAAACACAATCAGAATTGGAAAAGGTATTTATCGATTTAGGAAATGGTGCTTTTGTAAATATTAACCCTCAATCCGCAATTACTTTGGAACAATCAGGAGGAAATACCGTCATGCAAATACTGCAAGGGAATATAGAATATTATGTACCATCAGAACTTTCATGAGCACGACAACTTATAGGAAAATATAAAGGAAAAAGCATTCAAGAGATCAAAAACAGCGTACGATCTGATTTAACTAGTCAATTTGAACAAAAAAAGGAAGATTTTTTCATCAATCAAATAGGTGGTAGTATGGTACTTAATCCAGCAATTAATAAAGTAATAAGCTTTTTCATTAATACACTTTACAGTATTAGTCCAAAAACATATCAAAAAAATCTAACCAATTATAACAATATTCAGCAATATTTTGGAATAACAACAGGATCTACTAGCTCAATAAATACAGGAGAAAATATCAAGAGTATATTCAATGATCTAATGTCCCAAGCAAAAAAATGAGCCGAAGAAACTACAGTACTAAAAGGGTTTTTACAATAAAATTTTTGATTAACAAAAAAATTCGAACCGGATATACCAATTCGAATTTTAACATAATGTAATACTACCTTTTTTCATTTACCCTGCCTCCTTTTGTTGGCTAATTTTTTAGCTTTAGCTAGTTTCTTTTTTGTGTGATTTTTAATAGCTCTTTGAGCTTTTTTTCGTGAATTACATTTTCTCATAATACCCTCCTTTCTGATGTTAATTTAGTTTATATTTTCAGTGAATATATATGGTTTAGAAGAAATTAAGCAACAGTTGTTGGTGGATTATCCAAAGCAACTTGAGCAGTAATATTATTAAATATTGGTGAATAGTCTTTTAGATGCATTCAATCTTTTTGATACGTAAGATCTGTTGTTTTAATATCCTTAAACTGATCTATAAGAGGACATTTTTGTTCCAAAGCCACCGCTCTTATGACACCATTAACTCTATCTACCTCAGCATCAGTTATATATGTTTTATCTTTACAATACGTCAACGTAGAAAGAACGGCTTGTGTTGGTTTAATTGTAGTAATAATAGCTTCTAATGCTGTTTTTGTGGTAGCACTAGAATATTTCATAGTAATATCATTATATCACGTGACAATAACACAGGAGGTATATTTCTGTAATTTTGTAAGTTGAGCAGGTTTAGAAAGTTCAGCTAAAAGTGATTTAGTGTTGTATCATCTATGGTGGATAGCGTTTGTTAATCAAGCCAAATAGAGTCCCTCCATCCCTGAATCACCAAATCATGTCACATCAGCCATTGTTTTAGCTGCAATTTTGACGTCAGAAGCTACTTCTGGCAATATTGTCTTTTCAGGAGGAACAATACCATTAACCGCAGTGAAAAAACTTGTCAAATTGGTTTTGGAAATAGAGCTAGGGGTAGTTTTTTCAGCGGTAGTCAATATACTATCTTTACTAGAATAGGTTAACATAGCGGTTCAAATATTAATAACATATTTTTGTGTTTCTGTAGGTAGACTAGAGAAAGTATCGGCAGTTACTTTTTTTCATGAATGTCATCGATTATAATGAGCCAAGATATTTACTGTATCATCTCAGGCATCCAAACGATCTTTGAGAAATTGAGCACAAGCCTTGGCTCATACAATAGGATTAGTATATATTTTTTCATAATCAGCAGCTGTATAATATGTTGTTTCGTCTTTCTTTATCTTGGTAATATATGATTTAGCAGTATCTGGCATAAATTGGAATAATCATTGCGCTCATGCTGTAGATCAAATAATGGTTGTTCCATCAGTTTTATAGAGCTGACCTCAACTTTCTTGCTTCATAAGATTAAGCATAACCCCATAAGCTAAACCATTTTCTGCTTCTAATGTATGAAGATATTTTACAAAGGTTGTATTAGCTGAATAACTTTCATTTGGTGCTGGTACTGCAGTCAATTTTACAAGTTCAGGATCAGTTTCGTCTATATCTTCATAAGAGCTATCTACTGGTGTTTCCGCAATTGTACTATCTTTAAAATCCACAATAGAAAGTAACCCCACATTTATTCATTCAATAAAATATTTATCACCTATCAATCCACCGATTACTGCTAAAGCAAATGAATTTTCATCTACATTTGGAGAAGTAATAAAATCATCAGTAGAATCAGCAAGTAAAGGAATAATATATTTCAAATATTCATCTACAAAAGCATCTTCTTTTCAAGTAATCTGGGACATATCTATAGTAGAGATATCATTTTCTGTAGTAACTAAAGCAGGAGCAAATTTAGCAACCATAGTCGGATTTAATGTTCCTGTACTTAGATTATCTACAATAGATTTTTTGAGTCCAAGATAATCGGCAGGTATTTTTGCTTTTACAGCTGTTTCTGTAGTAGTATCAGGCGCTGTTAAGGCACATGTTGTTCGTGTTCCTGTAGCTGATTTATTGGTAATAGTAGCATCCTTATTTTTCTGATAAGCAGTATAAGCAGCAGTGATAAATGTATTATCTATTTTTAAATCAGCTAATTTTTCTTTGATATATTCTTTATGGAGTCCACTAAGTCATCCACGGAAACCAAGTATTCCAAGGACAAAATTCATAACTCAACCATCTTTCTTTTTTCATAATATATCGGTAGGAAAATCCATTCCCATCATTTCACCAAGATTTCCCCAAAAAGGAATATTAATATCCAAAACTCAAGCTATGGTACTAATTAAATCAGAAGCTTTGGTTTTGACCTTTTCTCTTGTATCTAGAAGTTTATCTGCAGTATTTAAAGAACTTTGTATAGCTGTGATAGTTTTTTCAGTAATAACACCGGAAACCGCATCATTATTTACAATTTTTTTTAATGCTACTTTATCTTCAATAGAAAGTTCCACACCAGTAGAAGTATCTAAACTCAAAATAGTAGTAATATCAAGCTTATCTATTTGTGTTTGTATAGACCATACAGACTTATTTAAGAGTGTTTTAAATTTAACGGGGTTCATAAGTTCAGGTATATTTTCTGAAGCAATTATTGTACTTTTTTTATCAGAAAGATACCATGTTAGATTTTGTACTTTATTAGCAAGTACATAAAATTTATTAGCTGATCATAATTTACCAAAAGCTTTATATAATCATTCAAATGCGCTAGCTCATGAAATAGTTTTAGTACCAGAAAATGCAGTAAAAAATTCAGCTGATCAATCAGCTCATTGTTCAATTAAAGTTTCCATCATAGCAAATTGGATACCCACACTCATACTATTTTTTATTTTATTGGAAAATCCATCCAATTCTTGATCAAGAAATTTTCTCACAACCTTATCAATTTGTAAAGCAAAAGCCTCAACTTTATCTTCAGTTCATAAAACAGTTAATAATTTAGTATGCATTTTACTGTCTTTCATAAGTTCATACGTCCAATCACTATCAACCTCTATACTATCTTTTAATGCTGCTGTTTCTTTATTGGTTTGATCACTGGTTGTTGTTTTTTCTACTTCTTCAAGTGCATCCAATTGATCTTGTAAAAGCTTTATTTCTTCTTCTAATTTGATTTTTTGTGCTTCAAAATTTTTCTTCTTTGTTGCTTCGACTTCAGCCAAAATCTTAGATTTTAAATCATCCAATTCTTTTGTTTTGGTGTCTATATTTTTCTGTAATGATTCTTTAGTATCAGCCATCAAAAATAAAGAAGATATAAATTACTCTAAGTATATTCTTTTTTTAAAAAAAAGCAAAATAATACGAGGAAAATATAGTTATTTTCCCGTTGTTTTCATATTATCCTTCAAATATATCTTTTATTTTTGATTGAATAATATGTAGTTTCTAAAACAAATAAATATTTGATTAGAAAACTATGTCCAGCTTTGCTGAATAAAATTTTTAATTTTTTATATGACAAAAATCTGATAGTATATCAGATCCTCTTTTTTATCTATATAATTAGCGAGTAACGAGATTCGAACTCGCAACCTCGTCCTTGGCAAGGACGCGCTCTAGCCAATTGAGCTATACCCGCGTACAAATGTTTTTTTATAAATTTCGCAAGCGATCCCAGCCTGCCGAGACAACCTCTTCCTTGGCAAGGAAATATTCTAGCTTTATCCACCTTTGGTGAGCAATTGAACTACGCCTGCAAAAATACAAAATTACACTTCTATAATCTCTATATTTTTTTCTTGTTTTTTCTTTTGTATTTTGTCAGTAATAAGGAGATTTGACCAAGCTAATAATGTCAAAACAACTCATAATACCTTAAAAATATCACCAACATATACGTATGTTGTTATATCATTGAGAAGAACTGTATCTCAAATAACAATTAAAGCTAAACCAACCACAAACAATGTAGCTTTGGTAAGTCTAAAATGTATAGGATATATACCAAAAAGAATAAATAAAAACAAACAAATAAGTGTTAAAATAAGGAAATAAAGAGTATTCCATTCAAGATAAGCAGATTGAACTATAACAGTACCTTGAAAAAACAAATATGCTAAATATCCAAGAAACAATCCTGAAACAACACTTATAATAACTCTTTTGATGATATCTTTCATACTGTTTTAGAAAAAATAAATAAGATACAAATAATTACCAACAAAGGTATATATATCTCAAAAAAATATTCAATCCATAATTTAAGTCTGTATTGTGTATTAATATTTATTTATTTAATAATTTAATTAAAAATAGAGTAGTAATATACTATAAAGAAAAATTATTAACAATACGTTAAAATAAATAAATTAATATATAAGAAGCATATTCTTATAAAAAACAAGAAAAAATATTTATGTTAAATTGTTAAAAACTCCTATATAAAACAAAAATATAATATATAGTTTTTTTTTATTTTAAAAATACACTATATAAAAACAAAAAACTCCTCTATAAGGAGTTTTGAGTATTTTTTATAAAAATGGTATATAAAAATAATGTTAAAAACTCTGACTTATAATAAATTTACAATAATTCTTACTATTGCATAAGAAAATATTGCTATAAGAATTCAGATAAGAGCTCACATTAAGAGTTTATTAGCTTCTTTCATTTTTGCTGGATCTCATGAAGCAGTGATAAGTTTTATTCATCAAAAAATTAACACTCACATACAGATAGCTCATATAGAAAATCGTAAATATGTATTAATAGTCTGGATAGTAGAAAAAAACGTGGATTCATCACCCTGGATTTGTGTTGGTCAAGTTACCATTACATCTTGTTGTCATTGACTAGATGGTACTTCTACAACAATCGCAAATGTAGAAAAAAGTGTTGTCAGACCAAAGAAAGTAAAGATTATTCCATATAAAAAGTTTTTAATCATTGGATAATATATATAATAAAATTAATTTTTATATTCTCAACCAAGTTCTATACACTTAGATATTGTTTCTGAGTCATAAATTTTTTTCCATTTACAACCAGTATTTACACTATCACATATCCAACATCTATTTCCTCATACAGAAGGTTGTTCCATAGTATCAGATGAGTGAGAGAATGGTTGTAGATATTTCCATTCGCGGTATTGTAAAGTATCTTCGGGATGACCAAAAGTAGCATTATTACAAATATATTCTTTTAGTGGTTCACCAGAAAGAATATTTCCATTAATTAAACAGGTTGAAACACCAGAAGGTGTAGTACCCAAAGAACTTACTGTTAATGAGCTTATAAGATTAATAATACTTAAACTCATAAGTGAGATTAATATACCGACAACAATAAGTGTTATATTTTTCTTAGCATCTTTTACTTCAGCTCATTTAGCAGACTCTATAATCCACATAATTCCATTAAAAATGACCATAGTCACAGAAAGTACCATAGTTATCCTCAAGAGAAATTTTGCTATTCTCACAATCAATGGCGCTTGTGTAGTACCAGATATTGAAATAGAACTACTATTCCACGTTCATCATAAGATTTCATTACAAAAAGAACTATCACTACCTGTATATCATACAGCATTTTTCTGTGCAGTAATAATAGTTGTACTGCTTCTTTGACCATTTATATCACATCCAGCACCAAGATTAAGATCGGCACCAGCTCATTGTCTCAATATTTCATTTCCAACCGCATTTTTACCTGCTCAGAGATTAATAATAGTTTCATTAGTCATTGCTGGTTGAAATGCTTGTTCCAAAAGATCAGCGGCATAAATTTTATCACTAAAAATATATATTACTATGGAAGTAATAAGTAATATAAACGTAAAAAACATAAAGTAAAATGTTCTATACGATCTGAGATGGTGGATAAAATGATTATGATTTTTTTTCATGAGTATTAAATTTGAGTAAGTAAATCATCTGCCTGTTTATCTTCTATCTCTTCATGTTTTGCTTCTTGTTGTTTAATTTCTTCCATTCTTTTATTATAAACCACATCTTCTCGTTTTTGTGTATATTTAGTTTTAAGTTCATCTTTTTTTTGTTCATACTTTTGTTCGATTTCAGAGAGTTTTTGTTTTTCTCTTACTAAAATATCTCTTAATTTATCTATCTGATCCTTATTCATCATAGGCAAAAGATTAAACCAAGATTGTTTTTCTTCGGCATTATCCATGGATTTAGAATTCAATACCAAAATAATTAAATCTGGCATAGTGGTCAAAAACTCATCAGGAATAATAAATTTTTCTGCCTTTTCTCGGAGTTCTTGGGGTAATTGTTTCTTTATAAGATCCATATTTGCCATGTATTACCTAGAAGAATTAAAATAGTGATATATACTATGTAATATTTTTTTGTACCAAGGAAGATGTTGTTGTGGTAGAGGTATAATAGGTATTTTTAGGTTTTCTTCTTGATCTATTTGTTGTAATATTTTTTCTGCTTCATATATTTCATGATCATGATATATTTCTTTTTTCAATTGAATCACAGGGACTTTTTTCATATTTTTTTTCATTTTTTCTATCTCCCTACGTGAAATATGTTGTTTATATCATCATCATACATATGCTCCTGGTGCATCCATTTTTTGAATTTAGAATGTAAAGTGTAGAATTCAGAACAAAAAGAATATATTTTTTCTAAATTCTGAATTATAAATTCTGCATTCTTATTGTGGTCAAACTCCAAATAATCGTTCAACTTCTTTTGGATCAATAATTTGTTTATCTATCAATCTTTGTGCATATTTTTTCAGATTAATCATTCAAATAAGTGATGATGTTTCGATGATACTATCGATCTGATCAATTGCTCTTTTTTTGATATTGTTTTTGATAGAGGTAGTATTGATCATAACTTCAAAGATACCAACCCTAGATTTTCCATCCTTAGTTTTAACCAAGAATTGTGATTGGATTCCTATCAATGATTCAGCTAATCTATCGCTGACGCTATCTTGTATTTCTGGTGGAAAGAATGAAATATATCTATTCACGGTATTTGCGGCAGAATTTGTATGAAGCGTAGAAAAAACCAAATGTCCTGTTTCAGCAAGACTTAGAACTGATTCGGCTGTTTCTCTATCACGTATTTCTCCTACAAAAATAATATTTGGATCTTCACGCATAGCGGATCTTAGTGCATTACCAAAAGATCGTGTATCATGACCGATTTCTCTTTGAGAAACGATACAGTTTTTAGGCTCAAAAATGAATTCAATCGGGTCTTCTATGGTGATAAGATTTTCATTTCTTGTTTCATTGAGTTCTTGGATCATAGCCACAAGTGATGTTGATTTACCAGATCCTGTAGGTCCGGTAACCAAATATAATCATTTTTTTGCTGACAATATATTTTTTTTAATACTATCTGAGATATCAGAGAAGATAAGATCTTCAAGTTTTTTGGCCATAGCATTGATTTTTCTCATTACTACGCCGATTCTTCCTGTTTTAAAAAATGCATTTACTCTGTAGGGTACACCATTTTTAGACACATATGCAAAATCAGCTTCTTTATCTCAGAGAAACTTATCAAATCTTTGTGGGTTTCCTTGAAACAATTGCCTAAGGACGATTTCCATAGATTCATTGCTGAGTTTCCCAGCTGTTTCTTCTCTTACTATTTCTCCATTACTTCTGTAAGAAATACTTTCTCCTCATGATAAATGTAAATCAGAAATATTTGGATTTTTTTCTATCAGAGCTAGGATCTGTTCTATATCAAACGAATTTGCCATCTAAGAATTGTAGAGTAAGTAAAATTCATACTTAATTGTACTCAGAAATGGAAATTTTGCAAATTTTGGCAGGTCAAAAAAGAAAAAGATTTGACTTTTTGATGATTTATGACTCATATCCAGGTAAAAACTACCATTACCTTAGTTCTCATGCTACGTACAATTACCATCTCGCTCAGATAGATTTTTACGCTATAAAAATCTCATTTTAGCTTGATGTTGAGCCAAAATATACTATAAGAGACACAACTGCTTACAATAGAGAAGTTAATCAAACCTTCGGGTTGTTTGTGTTACATAGGAATTGTAAAAGAATTCTTATTTTATTTTATCAGAGGGTAAATATGTTTTCCAAGAAAAAAGCATTTAAAAACAAAACCATAGGAGAATTAAACAATTATAATACCTACAAACCATTTTCATGATCTGCTGGAGTAGCAAAGTTTTTGATTATAGTATGTTGTGTTTTTCTTGTGTTTTTTGTAGGAAAATATGTCATAAAGTGAGCACAAATAGTCTGATGATATATTAGTAAGTCCACAGTAAATATGGTATCTAGAACTATGGGTGATGATATGATCAAAGATGAATTTTGAAACGTTAATGTGATGATTGTGGGATTTTGATGACAAGGACATGCATGAGGGTATCTTGCAGATTCTATTATGGTTGCCTCATTCAATCCAAAATTATGAGCAGTAACTATGCTTTCTGTGCCTAGAGATTTATATGTCTACGACAAAGAAAACAATACTATAGGAAGAATTAATGCAACATTTTCTCACAATGTGTGAAGAAAACTTGATTTCGCAACAGGAGCAAAAATACTTTCAGAAAAATTAGAAGAAATTATGGGGATCAAAACCCCTTATTATGCATTGATAGGGTTTGAATGATTTCAAAACGTTATTGATACGCTTGGTGGTATAACCGTAGACGTTCCTGAATCATTTACTGATTCTACATATCCAAAAAACGAACTCCAAATTATGACCGTCCATTTCGATACAGGAGTACAAATAATGAGTGGAGAAAGAGCTTTACAATATGCTAGATCGAGACATTCTACGTCAGATTTTGCAAGATCACTAAGACAACAACTCATAGTCCAAGCAGTTATGAATAAGCTCAAAGAAAATGGATTGGGTAATATCACAAAATTAAAGAAACTCTATGCTGATTATGTTCAGATGGTCACCACTAATATTTCTCTCAAAGAAATGCTTGGTATGGTAAAATATGCTGACAATATAAAACATATATTTTCTTTCGGATATACCGTAGAATGTTCAAATATTATCTTTAGACTTTCTAGTCCTGCGTGTTTTCTCTATAATCCCGATAGGACATTATTTAATTGAGCATCAGCTATTATACCAGATTGATGAACTCCAGGAGAAGTATGATTTTATGACTATACCAAAAATTTTGCGTTTTTCGTTGCTCACAATCAAGAATATTTGATAGAAAATCAAAAGATAGAAATACTCAATGGAATAGACAAAAATTTTGCTAAAACGACACTCAAAAAATCAGAATGATTTGCAAATCAACTCGCCATTAAACTCAAAAAATATGCATTCAACATCACCGCCGTACAAAATTTTCCTCAAATACTTTCAGGGACAACCGTATATATTTTAGGTACAGGAGAATATCAAAATACCGTCAAAACGCTCAAGAATTTCATTACTATCGACGAAGTAATTACGACACCAGATCCCCTCTTGGTACAACAATATACAGGTGCAGATATGCTTCTTGTGATGGGAAATAGTTATATTAGTCAGTTAGCAGTTAAACCATTTAGTTACTACAAATAAATTAATTAACAGTGAATAATTAACAACTAACAGTGAATGATTTATTTTATTACAAACTATTATATTATTACAATTGTAAATTTATTATAGTCTATAAATTTACCTTTCCATAATTGTTAGTTATTAATTGATATTTTATTATTTGTCATTAAAGTATGTTTGAACAGGTCATACAAAAAAAACCAGATATTCTTGCCTACTTAGAATCATTGTGAATACCAACTAAGAAGATACACAACGAAGAGCTTTTGTTGTTGGCTTTTGTCCACAAATCATTTGCTGCAGACTACAAAGATATATTTACCCACAACGAAAGATTAGAGTTCGTAGGCGATGGAATTCTCGGTGCAATTATCAATAAACTCCTCTTCATCAATCATCAACAGATGGCAGAATCAGAGTTGACGCTCTACAAAATAGCATTGGTAAGAGAAGAAATTCTTGCAGAAATAGCAAGAGATATCAAACTTAATGAGATTCTTTTCATCAGTAAATGAGAAGAAAAAATGCAAGGAAGACAAAAGGATTCAATTCTTTCTGACGCATTGGAAGCTTTGATTGGATATCTCTATATTGACCTCGGGATCGATGTAACAGAACAATTCATCACGACATATATTTATACCAAACTCGAACAGATAGAAAAAAACCCAGTCAAAAGCTATAAAACGATGATCCAAGAAATAGTTCAAAAAGAGCACAAAGTCGTGCCGGAATATAAAGATATCGAACATATGGTCGATGAAAAAGGAAATGTTACGGAATATAAGTCAGAAATATATATTGTGGGAAAGAAAATAAGTGAGTGATTTGGTTCCAACAAGAAAAAAGCACAAGAAGAAGCAGCAAAACATTGTTACGAACAGATTACAAATTGAGAACAATAGAAATCTATGTTTCTACATAGTCCCCTTGAAAATTCATAGCAAATACGTACAGTTCTTAACGTTTTTTAAACTATAATTGATTGTCAGATGAAACCATCATTTTCTATTATGAAAAGAGCATACGTACGAGTTGGTTTGTGAACTACCCTACTAGTAATTGCAGGATTTTTGTTTTTTGGTAACGCAAGATACTCAGAAGAATTTACGGGATGAGTCAAAATTACTGTTGCTAAAATTTTGGATCAAACTATGGTAACTCAAGATATTACCAAATATATGGACGGTAAATGATATAAAGATAGTAATGTAATCGTCGAAGTAGAAAAAGACATTACAAAGATCTCATTGAGAACACAGGTAGAAAAAGATGAACAAGTTAACCTTCTCTCAAAAGATATTCAATCCGTATTAATTCAAAAAGGATATATTAAAAGTACTAATGATGTTATAGAACAATCTATTACGTGACCAAGTGTATGAGCGTATATGCAAAAATCCGCAAAAAATGCCCTAATTGTTGGAATATTGCTTATGGCGATATATATGTTATTTGCTTTTGCAGGAATTAGAAAAGAAATTTCTCCAAGTATATTGGCAGCAGTAGTAGTGGCTACCATGATTTTTGATGTGGGGGTACCAGCATGAGCATATGGAGTATGGATGATGTTAGATCATACTATGACTATAAATACTGTATTTATTATAGCTGTACTTACCAATATGGGATATAGTATTAGTGATACTATTATCATCTTCGATAGGATTAGAGAAAATATCAAAAATAAGGCTGGTCAGAAAGGAACATTAATTGGTAGAATATTTGAAGATAGTTTACGACAAACCATGAGAAGGTCTTTTGGAACAGTAATGTCTCTTTTCTTGGTCATTCTAGCTATGTTTTTCTTAGGATCAGGATCTATCAAAGAATTTGCATTCACTATAGGTATTTGAGTTATCGCATGATCATATTCTTCAATATTCATTTCAGCGCCACTTACGTATATTCTTATGGGTAAATATCGTAAAGAAAGAAAAGAAATGGTAAGTTCAACCACCAAATAAAGCACACAAATCATATATTTGTGATGTATCCGCTGGAGCGGATGTAAGATATCTACGGCGTAATCCATGCTAATTAATTACACGAAGTACATTACATAAGTCCAAAGCGGATGAGTAAATTAGGTGAAATTAATGACATTTATTCATTTATATATGCTACTTTGGATACACTTTCCAAGATTATTTGTTATCACAACGACGATTTTTATGTAATGTGGAAACCAAATGCTCTACCGACCACTTTTGGTAAAGAGCAATGTTTTTTGGATGTATTGTTAGGAAAAAACACAGACCCAAACACTGATTTTTCAATACCAAATTTCCTCCTCCCCTACATTGACCTTCCAGATTTTAAAATATGTATACTCAAACAGGATGCAATCCAACAACAATTACATATTTTCTGAAAAGATAATGAACTATGATTACTCAATAGACTCGACAATGAAACAGCATGATTCCTCTACTTCGCAAAAACTCAAGCAGCATTCGACAGATATAGACAGTTTCAGTCTGAAGGAAAAATCAATAAATGGTATATAGCACAGATTCAATGAATACCAAAAGAATCTGCATTTGAAATAGATATGCCGATTATGCATCACAAACACAAAGAAGATAGAATGATTTTCATCCGTAGTCCAAAAGATGAGCTCAAGGGAAGAAGCAAGGTTCACCATCCTATTACGATTGTAAAGGTTTTACATAACGATGAGACAACGGGTATTTCTACATTGCTCGTAGGTATTTACAAATGAGTAAGACACCAAATCAGAGTTCATTTAGCGGGAATAGGATATCCCGTGATGGGAGATACTTTATATGGTAAGGATGTCACTCCAGGAAAATTGTGTCTTTGGAGTGTTGGTTTTCAGATCCATGAATAAATGGTGGTTATTATAAACCAGAATACATAAATATGTATAACAAAAAACGTTTATACATATTTTTTTTGTTCAAATAAGATTAGGAAAATTATGAAAATAAGGTAAATTTCAACAAAAAATAAGGTATACATATATACTACATTTAAAACTTTTAAGTAGACAGAATGTGTTTGTAAAGATTACAAATATTTGACTTTTTTAAAAATTCGAATATACTTATTTGAAATTTACTTTATAGTGTGGTAAATATGAGAGAAATACCAGATGGAAAAAAATATATTGATTTAAATCCTAAATTGGCCCTAGATTATATTACATTCAAGAAGGAATATGAGGGTGAGGATTTTTTATATGTTTGGAATGATCTTGTAGAAAAATGATTTGATATGGTGTTTTTGTGTAATGCAGTCAATGATTTAAGGAAATATGTACGAAATAAAGATATGTCTACAATGAATGGAAAAAGAGATATTGATAGTAAATTCAATGAAATATTTTGGTTGAGGGTCAAAGACCGTGAAAGGTATAATAAAGAAGAGTTTAGATCTTTGGTTGGTACATTAATGCATGCAGTCAATAAAATTAATAAACTTACCGATAATGGAAAAAAAGAGCTTGTTGATGTATTTGCTGAAGCAAGTAAAGAAAAAGCAATAAAAAAAAAAAAAAAGCAAAAAAAAGAAGAAAGGAAAAATGAACAAAAGAATGAAGCGAAAGAAAAAGAAGAAGCTAAATTGAGTAAAGAATGGATAATAAACGAAGAATTATTTACTATTTTTTCCGATCTTGAAAGTGAATATAGTAATGGAAAGGAGGTAGGATATATAATCAATAGAGAAGAAAAAGAAGATATCTTATCAGATGCATGGAGGATATTTATAGCCAAAAACTTAAATATTCCAAAGAAGGAGTTGGATATGATATATAATAAATTCTACACCAATCATATCTACTAATATAATAATAAAATAAAGATATAATATGTCAAATAATAGTGAAATTGCTGGTGTAAGCTTGGTGTTTATTGCTATATTTTTTTGTTTTTTGTTTGTTGTATAGAAAGTAGTCTATATGCCTATATATACAAAATAGTATATAGGTTTTTAATTTTTTGTAAATTCACTAGTTCATATAAATAGAGAATTATATATACTATATATATAGAGAAAGTGATTTTTTGTAAATTCACTAGTTTATATAATCAGTGAATATTGTAGGGGTTTTAAGAGAAAAAATAAAAAAAGATGTAGGGTTTTTATGGGCAGAATTCGCTATTTCATAGAATAAGTGAAATAGGTTTTGCGAATAGGATAAATTGAAGGTGTTGGGGTATTTTTTCACTGTTTCGTAGAATAGGTGAAAGGACTTGATATTGATGAGAATTTTTATATAAAAGAGAAAGTTCACTAGTTCATAGAATTATATAATTATTTATTTCACCAAAGAAGCAAATATGGAAAATGTACACCCAGGACAACTCCTCCAGCAAGAACTCACTAAGAGGTGATTGACACAAAAGGTTTTTGCTGCTATGATCGGAAAGAAAATTTCTGAGGTCAATGAGTTGATAAAATGAAAAAGAAATATTACCGTCCAGCGAGATATTTTGCTTTCCATAGTTTTTGGCGATCCGGAACAAAAATGGGTCAAACTTCAAAATAACTATGACTATGTCATCACCAAAGCATCCATGGCTGAAAAAATCCAAGAGATTTTTTCTCACCAACAGAAGACTAAGGAGCATGAAGTCTTCGAAGACTTTTAATTTTACACTTTCCACATATGCACCACAAAACCAAAAAACTTAGAATAGCTATGGCTGGGTGAGGAACCTGAGGTCATGTATTTCCTATCAGAAGTTTATTAGAGTTTCTCAAAAATACGCCAGAATATGACCATCAAGTAGAAAAGCTCTATCGGTTTGGAGCCAAAAGGAGTCTAGAACAGAAGGTTTTTCATGAGCTCAAAGAACATGATACCGAACATAAATTGAGTTTTATTCCTGTATACTCATGAAAGTACCGCAGAGAAAGTTATCGAAAATCCCAACTCAAAAACATTTCTGACTTCTTTGTGTTTGGTATGGGATTCTTTCAATCTCTACGATATCTCCTCTACCATCGTATCACCATTATCTTCTGTAAATGAGGCTATGTAGCGCTTCCGGTAGTTTTGGCTGCAGCACTCCTCCACAAAAAGATTATTGTCCACGAGTCAGACACTCGCCCAGGCTTAGTCAACAAAATCGCTGCTCGCTTCGCCAAAAAGGTATTCACAGGTTTCGAGTGAGCTTTACCAAAGGGAGAAACCGTTGGACAAATATTATCAGATGATATTATCATAGAAACCAATCCTGAACAAACATCAAAGACATTAGTATTGGTTGTTGGTGGATCTCAGGGATCCAAAAGATTATATCAGAACCTTCTCCATATATTAGAATTTACCCCTGATATAGAATCAGGATATGAGTTCTTTATTTGTTTGTGACTCGTAAATGAAGAGATGTCGACACTCTTTGACAAGTTTCCTTATGTACACACATATAGCTTCTTAAGCCAAAAAGAGATGGGAGAACTATATAATATGTGCGATATTGCTATCACTCGTGGCTGAACAACTTCATTAGCAGAACAGAAACTCTATGATCTAAAACAGATAATAGTGCCTATACCACGAACTCATGATCAATATGATAATGCCAAACGATATGTAAGGGTTCATAATGATGTGATGATCAACCAAAGAGATGCTGACTTTGAATCTCAACTTGGTAATGCTATCAAACATTTCAAAGGATTTAAAAAGGTCCGTCAGCAAAAAGATAAAAAAGCAATCATAGCTCAAGCTAAACACATAATTCGAGAAATGTTATTGATGTAAGCACCCGGGTGCAATAGTCACAAAATTACTATTACAACTAATATATCTAGAGTTTGCACCCGGGTGCAAACTTTTTTCCTACCTTTTTCCATTTTTTTCTTTTTCTGTATTTTTACACTCTCGGCTGTTCTGCGCGGAACATTTTTACTTCAAAACATAGACCATGTCCAAGTGGCTTATTGTGTTTTTTTCAGTGAGCATTTTGCTGCTGGTTTCATCATCGCTCGCCCAGCTAGAATCAACATGATCATTACCTGACTCGATAGATTCTAGTAGTATTTTAGATTCCGGCGGGGGAGGTATAGTGACAGGGGATGGACAGACCATGACAGGGGTGGACAGTGGTGGAATTTTGGCTTCATGACTAGATGTTTCAGGGACTGCTATCGTTTTGTTATCAGGTAATTTAGATTCTGGAACGATAGATTCGGGGACAATAATTGAACCTATTTTTGATCCTATTTCACATCTCATACTCTCCGAAGTGTATTATGACGGAACAGACGAATGGATTGAAATCACAAATATTGGGGATAGAAATTTCTCTGGAAATTTCACCCTGGTGGGGGTCAAAAGTACCCCACTTATTTTGACCAATATTTCTATCCTTTCTGGAGAGTCGAAAATCTTTGGCGACAATCTGAGTCAGGTTTCAGGAAATCGATTCATAGGAAAAACAGGATTGGCGTTCAATATCTTAGATACCGCGGCGATCAATATTCAGATTCTTATTTCTGGTCAGATGGAAGATAGTTTCCTCGTAGATCAATATTGGGTCAATCTCTATAATGACAAAAAGACCTCATTTGAAAAGGTCGGCAGAATTCCCACCCGGGTGCAAACCAGTAGGGTAGTCAACGCCCAAAGTGGCATCACGATAAACCCCGGTATGTATTTCAGGACAGGAAATATTACTAACGTCACATTTCCACCTTCACTATCTTGAGCAAATTCATGATTACCTATCTCCTGTGATTCTGTAGACCAAAGAGACCTGATAAAAATCAACGAAATTTTCCCCGGAAATGAAAAATATCCTCCCTATGTCGAATTGGCGATCCATTCCGATATAAGCATAAATAGCTTGTCTATATCCGGGGACCGCCTCAGTACCGGGTTGGAGTTTTCATTCGGCAGTATAGGTACTACCTTGGAAAAGAATTCGTATTTTGTAATTTCCTCTACCGGCTTCTGGCAGGACGAAGGAATCAATAGTGTACGAAATCGTGATTTTTCCCTGCTTAGTACCTGAAGTTACCTACTGATAACCATTGGTTCTTGACAAAGTAGACGAGTTATGGACATTGTCTTGATGTCGGGGAATATTGCAGGTAAGTCCTCATATTTCTGATCTACAAGCAATCAATGTGCGAGGATTATGGACGCATTGGACGACTTTTCGCCAGGCTTCGATAAAAAGTTTTTGAAATACTTTTCAGGTACTACCACTACTAAAATTGAATACATTCCGATAGTTACAGGGAGTCAACAAGGAACGGGAGCCTGTCTACTGAGCTGACAAGTTGGGCTATTTTCATGAGAAAAACAAGTAGTTACCACTGGTTTTAAACCAGAAAACTACACTATTCATATTACCAATGTCGATTATGATCCTCCTGGTTCTGATGATAACAATGAAAAGGTCACTTTATTTGCCACCAACGTATCTGGAGACACGACTCCGTTAGATCTGAATACTATATTCAGACTCAAGGTAAATGGAACCAATAAAACGCTTCCACGAATCTTACCGATGAATACCCCGACGACCTTCACCAAGACGTTCGGATTCCCCAATAGTACGGATGATGGACAAAGCGTAATCGTTCAATTAACCTACGGTGACTATGTGTTTGACACCTATACCTACAATCCCAATATCCCCATACCGCCCAAAGAAGTAATTACGGGCGATATTCAGATGACCTGAACGATTTTGGACCTTTCCTGACTTCAATTCTCTATTACCTATGTACTTCCCAATCCTGTGTGATCGGATAAAGCGGAGGAGCTTTGACTATTTATAACCGGAACGATAGAACCATTGAACGATGGAACGGATCTGAGTCAGGGATTTAGTCTGAGAATGGGAAAAAGTAAGAAGAAAATAAGTGGAATAGTTCATATTGGTCAGGAAAATATTCTATCAGGAAGTTTAGGTTTAGTGAATAAAGCAGCCTGTGTTTCTGTATTCTACCAAGAAAACGAACTCACCAAATTCTGCTACAGGACGCCCAAAGAATGAGAAAAAATATATTCTTCTGACACATGACTCCAGGAGACTTCTCAACAAAATTTAGACATCCTCAATCTTATTCAACTCAAAAGAATCGATAACAATCTTTGTGTTCGATACAAAGACGCATCTTTTTTGTGTAAACGTATTCCAGCTTCCAAAGCAGAATTGAAAACGACCCAAGAACAAAAACTCTACAAGTGATTCGCGAGCATAGTAAAACAATATATCATTAATAATCGAAAGAGTCTGTATTACGATACTTCACTCAAGGAATATTTTGATCGTGTTGCACTCGATAAAAAACTTATCGCTCAATGAATCGCTCATATAGACATCTATGGACAATCTGTTCCGGTGACGGATGTAAAGAAACAATTACAGATTATCCAAACTACATTACCATTAATAATTACCTTATTTGAAGGAGCTGAGGCTCTTGCTCCATAGCCTCATTCCGGTGTCAAATTTTGGAACCGGAATCCAGTTTGCTTTGTATAGATTCCGGCTGCAATCCGGAACGCCGGAATGAGGTACAACATGAGAATGAACTGAAAGGTTCTAATCCATATAACTATCTCTTTTATTTTATCACCAATTATTTACCATGAAAATAGAAAAATTCGAAGATCTTATCGCTTGGCAAAAGGCCAAAGAACTCACTACAAAATTGTATGTTGTATGTAAAAACTGCAAAGAATATGGACTCAAAGATATTATGACCAAGACAGGAATTGGTATGATGAATCAAATCGCAGAAGGGTTTGAAAAAAGAAACAATAAAGATATCAAAGCAGCATTTCTCACAGCAAAATGAGGAAGTAGTCAAATGAGATCGATGTTGTATATGTTATTGGAATTGTGATGTATCACGCAAGAAGAGTTTAAAGACTTCTACGACATCACCTGGCACATTACCAAAATGCTTATGGCGTTTGTAAAAAGTATTAATACCGCAGAGAAAAAAAGAGAGGAAAAGATTAGTGAATAGTGAAAAGTTAATAGTGAATAGTGAAAGATTTGCTAAAACGAACTATTATAATAATAGTCTATAAAATGGACAAAAACAATCACTTTTCACTTTTAGTTATTAATTATTAGTTAAAAAGTATGGAAGGGTATTTGAGAGGGTATTATGGATACAAAAATTTCGGGGACGAGCTCTTATTTTTTGGAGTAGTCAAACGATTATTTACAAAATATCCTCTCACCAAACTCTTCGTAGAAGTAGGAAGTAACTGACGAATGGAAGATCGAGTTCGAGAAAATTACCAAGGATTACTTACAGAAAAAGAGCTCAAGAGTATAAAATTTGTAAATGCTAAACAACACAAATATAAATTCATAACTCATCTGATCACCTTTCTTGGATTTTCAAAATACAAAAAGACATTTAAGTTTTTTGGTTGATGAGAAGTGCTTTCCGACGAAAGACCATTTCCGCATGATGGACGAAATATTCCTCTCTTGTTCAATTATAGCGTTCAAAAAAAACAATTTATTCTTCTGTGATGAATAGGAAAATATCGCAGACCTTGGACAGAAATGTTGTATAGATATCTTTTGCCAAAGGCAGAAAAAATTGCAGTAAGGGATAGAGACTCGTTGGCAATCGCCAAGAAATTTAATCCTGAAAACACGGTCTTATACCAAGATTTCGCTCAAGAAATTATTATGAATGCAGAATACAGAATTAAGAATTCAGAATGAAAAAATAAATGAAAATATATTATGATAAATATAAATAAACAGTCGGTAAATAAAGAAAATATACAAAGGGTTGTTGATTTTTGTATACACTATCCAGATCATAAAAAGATATTTTTTCCCTGTGATATGAAAGACGACAAGCTCTGTTTTCAGGAAATAAAAAAATATGTTTCTACTCTTGAAATGTATGATCGAACCAAACATTCATTGACAGAATCACTTTCATTATTCTATTATACTGATGGAGGAATCTGAGCAAGACTCCATTTTCTCTTACCATTGAAGTTTTACGAGAAACCTATCGTGGCGATACCATACGCCGACAAAATAAATAAACTGATTATTAAAAAATAAATTCAGATACCATTTTAGCCTCATTCCGGCGATAAGAAATTGCGGCCGGAATCTAAACTAAAAATTTTTTATTATCTATGGTTATATATCCATGGAATCTTTTGTATATATATTGGCAAGTAAGAAGAATGGTACTTTATATATATGAGTTACTAAGTATTTATGAAAAAGAATGTGGCAACATAATGTGTGAATATATGAGTGATTTACAAAGAAGTATTGAGTTAAAATATTGGTATATTACGAAAAATATAGTGTACTTCTAGATGCTATAGCAAGAGAAAAACAATTAAAAAAATGGAAAAGAGAATGGAAAACACGTTTAATAGAAAAGAACAATCAGGAATGGAAAAATTTATATCATCATATAGAGTAGTTTCGGAATAGTATAGATTCCGGCCGCAAAACTTGGCGCCGGAATGAGGTATGAGAGTGGGGTGTTGAAAAACTTGGCGCCAGAATGAGGTACAAGTGTAATAGACACCGAACTTTATGTTTTTTTATATATTATAGTTTAGTAATGTTTTTCCTATTTTTTCTGGTATTTACCTTAATTTTTACGATATTCAAAAACATTTCCATCGCTGGTATCTCTCTTTTTCTTATAGTAACTATAGTACTGATATATCAGTTTATAAGCAAAAAAGAAATACTATGGAAAAAATTACTTGTGTCATTGGCAGGGTGATTTTTATTAGCCGGTAGTGTTTTTCTCATCAAGGAATATCGCTATTATTGATGAATACAAGAAGGGCAAACAACCATAGTTGGGACGTGAATGATATCAGATATTTCTAGTCAATGAAAATATATTTTCACCTATGGAAATGCCGATTATCTCCTCTATTCAAAAAAAGAATATCATATCGGAGATCAGATTCGAATTGTTGGGAGAATGCAAAAAAATATTCAGAAGGACTGATTTTCTTATCGGCAGATTTCTTCATGAACATTTGTTATTCCTTTATTTTCCGGCTCCTTCGACTTCACTACATGGATGAAAATGAAATGACGAAATGGCACTATCTATGAAACGAATTCGATACCTCTTTCACCCAACAACGTCATTCCCGCGAAAGCGGGAATCCATACAAAGCAAACTGGATTCCCGATCAGGTCGGGAATGACGTGAGAGAGTGAAGAGTTGGAAATGGCCTGAAAACAGTCTAATCTGTCTCTTTGAGTCATCAAATCTATGAAGAAGTCTATTCAAGAAAAGATACTTCAAGTCTATGGAAAAAATCGTATTTCAGGACTGATATTAGGCATGTTGATAGGCGATAAATCACAAATACCAGAATCAGAGTATCAGAGTTTTATAAATTCAGGACTTGTGCATTTAGTTGCGGTAAGTGGTGGAAATATTCTTATGATCGTCGTATTTCTCCAATGCATTCTGTTTTTTATACCATTTTATCTGAGACTTGGACTGATATTGCTTACTATTATTGGGTACAGTCTGATCTGTGGATTAGATTCCAGTGTGTTTCGTGCGGTGTTGATGTGATGAATGTCGATGATTGCTTTGTTTCGAGGAAGAGAAATAAATATACGAAGACTATTATCCATGAGCGCTTTCATTATGTTGATAATTAATCCTTACTTTTTGGCGTACGATACAGGGTTTTTATTATCATATAGCGCAATTATCGGAATCGTCTACTTCGAAACGATCAAACATCCAAACGATGAAACGACCATCGATGAAAAAAAATCACCAAATTGGCTACAAAAATGATTACAATATATCTATAAAAGCTATATTGCACCTAGTATTTGAGCGAGTATAGGAATATTCCCGGTTATTATATTTTTTATGGGAAAAATCAATCTCCTCGGAATCATAGGAAATTTATTTGTATTGCCACTCGTGCCATTTGTCATGATCTATGGCTTTGTCAGTATCTGGCTATATACGCTCTTTGAACAGGAACGATTGCTCTGGATTGAGAAAATTCTCGTACAATATATCTATATAATTTCTGACCTTCTTTCTCAGTATGGCCTTTACTTCACCGTTTCATGATTACGATTCAAATACGTGGTTTTTCTGATTTTCGTGGGATTTTTTATCTATCGGAAGACGAAAAAAAGTATCGCACAAAAACCATCTAAAATAGAGGTGAAAAGCACATAAAAATGATAGTATTATAAGGATTTTTAAGGTAGATAATTCGTTATATAAGAATAATATATAGATAGTCATCAATACTTCTATATATAGAAGAAAAAATCGGTAATTTTGTTTTTTCAAATAATTTTTCAAAAAATATAAAATAAATTAAGTTATGGTAGACATGAACTAAGATGTAAAAAAAAGTCTAGAGTAAAAAACACATAAGATATGTTTTTTTGTATTTTTTGTCCAAAAAATAGTCTACTTTGACATGATAGACGAGTGTCGACCTATGGTTTTTTAACATTTTTTTAGCATTTTTGATAATAAATTGTTAAAAACTACTATTATACAGATATACAGAACCACGTCACGTCATTCCCGACCCCGATCGGGAATCCACAACTATATTGTTTTATTTATTATATATTCTATATGGATTCTTTTGTTTATATATTGGCAAGTAAAAAGAACGGAACGTTATATATAGGTGTCACAAATAATATAGGAAGAAGAATTTATGAGCATAAACAAGGGTTTAATGAGTGATTTTCCAAAAAATACAATGTAAAAATATTGGTCTATTGTCAAAAGTTTGGTTCCATTATCGATGCAATAATTAGAGAAAAACAACTAAAAAAATGGAATAGGAGACGGAAAATAGAACTTATAGAAAAATATAATCCTGAGCGAAGCGATTTATATCACGAGTTATGATAGTAAGATGGATTCCCGACTCCTTGAACGTCATTCCCGACTCGATCGGGAATCTAGTTTGCTATATAGCGAGGTGGATTCCCGCTTTCGCGGGAATGACGTGAATACAGGGAAGGGGAATGACCCCCGATTACTCGAGGGCAGGCTGTGAATACAGGGAAAGGGAATGATTCCCGATTACTTGAGGACAAGCAATGTTTCAATATTTCCATGTTTTAATCTTTCAATGTTCTAAAGTGGACATATTAAACATATTTTATAAAAAAATGGTGTATAACATGTAGACTCCATAAATTACCAATTTGTATAGATTAGAAGCCAAATATGTGTCTTTTGATGACAGGAGGTGCTAACAAAAGGTTGTCACAAAATAGACAGTTGTTCGTATGCCATATCAGAAGGATGTGGTCTTTAGTAATCTCCCAAAACTGATTTCAGATAGGCGAAGCCTGACGACTTCAGAAGATAGACAAATGAATATAACAAGAATCATTTTTTTGATTTTTTTGTTAGATTGTGATAGTTCTGGATTATGTTTTAACTGTTAGTATAGACTGTCCAAAATTGTCTTGTATTTGTCGCTTGGATTATTAATCTCTAACAAAACTACCGTGTGGAGACACGGAGTATTTCACATCAGTCCACTGTGAGTGGACACTCTATCTGTGAGATAGAGATTGGCTGTGAGCCAAAACAAAAACCTTTTATATTGTATTTTATTACTACATGAAAAATTTTAAGAAATTGTTTGCAAGCGTAGCTATCGTAGCTATGTTGGCATCAACTGTACCTACAGCGGTTCTTGGAGCAGCAAGTTACAGTGATGAATTACAAGGAGCATATGACTATTCTGCTACTAACGGTATAACTTCAGCAGCTTCTATTGATACTGCTAATATGTACGGTTCTCTTACAAGAGTAGCTATGGCTAAAATGATGGCTAACTACGCTATTGAAGTTTTGGGACAAACTCCTGATACTACAAAAGCTTGTACTTTTGCAGACGTATCATCTGCTTTAGACGCTCAATATGATAATGGTGTTACAAAAGCTTGTCAATTAGGTTTGATGGGTGTTGGTATCACTAAATTCAATCCAAATGGTCTAGTTACTAGAGCAGAATTTGGAACAACTCTTTCTAGAGCTCTTTATGGTGATGCAAACAATGTGGATACTAATCCATACTATGCAGAACACTTAAATGCTCTCAAAGATGCTGGTATCATGACTAAGATTGACACTCCTTCTCAACTTGAAGTTAGAGGATATGTTATGCTTATGATGCAAAGAGCTTCAGGGGACGCAACTCCTGCAGTTTGTTCAACTCCAGAAAACACATTGTCTTGTTCATTAGGTTTGGATACTTGTCCAGCTGAATGTCAAGCAAATACTGAAGTTAAAGCTGGTGATCTTACTCTTTCTAGTGTTGGTGTAGATTATACTTCTGTACCTAAGGCTGGATTAGTAAAATTTGGATCAATCAAGCTTACTGCTGGTGGATCTGATGTTACTTTGAATACTATCAAACTTAAGAAAATTGGTCTTTCTGATTTGAATACAGCTACTAAAGTATTCTTCGAAAAAGATGGAACAAGAGTTAGTTCAAAAGTATCATTTGACGCTACCACTAAAATAGCTTCAGTTATATTCACTACTCCATTAGTAGTAAAAACATCAGAAACTCTTGATGTTATTATGTTATTGAGTGGTGTTAGTGCTAATGAAGATATCCAAATCGCAAGTGAAGATGTAATTTCATCTGCTGCAAATGTAAATGGATCATTCTCTTCTGCTGTACTTAGAACATCAAATTACGATGTAGTAGGTATAACTACAAAAGGTTATGATAATGCTACTAGTAATGCTAAGGTAGATGGAACTAAATTGATTAACTTAGGTGAATTGTCTGTTGATAAAACAGGAACAGGAGAATCAACAAGAGCTGTTGATGTAACAGCATTGACTTTGACTACAACTGGGTTAAATCTTGCTAATCTTTCTTACTTAAGTGATGTTGCTGTTTATAGAGACGATGTAAAGGTTTCTACAAAAACAATTGTAGGATCTAGATCTCTTAGTTTTGTTTTGAATGATGAAATTAAAACAACTACAGCATGAGAAGTTCATTATGTTATAAAAGGAAAAATAACTAATGCTGATAAGATAAACGAAACTTATAGTTTCTATCTTAAAAATGCAGAAGATCTAACAGTTCTTGAAAAAGATACTCAATTTAGATCTACAAATAATGTTACAAACAACTTTATGGGAATAACTACAATTGTAGGAGCAGATCTTAGATTCAATGAAAACACTGTATCTGCACTCACAGTAGTTCCTGGAACAAAGAATGTTGTATTCTATAGTGGATCACTTCAATCAGTTGGATTGGTTACATTAGATACACTTCAAAATATTGAAGCTATCGTTAATAATGGATCTGGTCTCAATAAAGTATTAGATAATCTCTATGTAAAAATTGGAAGTTATGTAATCGCTGTTGATGATCTTACATCATCTGCTCACCCAACAACATTAAAATTTGATGGACAAGTGACAGTTAATGGAACAGTTCCATTCATGATTTATGGAGACGTTAAAACTGATGCACCATCTACTTATGTTCAATTCCTTTCTAGTATTGGTGGTACTACTAGTACATTCCTTACCAAAGAAGATGTTAATGGTGATGCAGTATCTTCTATCGGATCTATCGGTGGTAGAAAAGTAACTATTAACACAGCTGATCTTACTCTTTCAAATACATCAGCATCTACAAAAAGTGTACAAAGAGGAGATAGAAACATAACTGTTGCAAATCTTCAATTTGCTACAACAAGTGATGTTGTATCAAAAATCTATTCTTTCAAAGCTAATGTATTGACAGGACTTTCAACAGGATGGAATCTTTTTGATGGAACACAAGTAACTGTATATAATGACGCTGGATCAGCTATTGCAAGTAGTGTTATTAGAGCATGAACTACTGTGTACTCATTATCATTGGATAATGCTTTGACAGTATCAAAAGGACATCCAGTAAATCTTACTGTAAAAATTGATCAAGTACCAAACGCAGTAACTGGAGGACAATATCTTAAATTATTATTTAACAATGTTGTTGCTAAAGATATCATTAATACTGATTATGTAGGAGCAGGAATATCTGCTAATAGTACATTACTTAATGCAGTAATCGGAGGTACTCCAAGTATCTTTGCTCAATCTTACACTGCTAAATTAGTAAAATATGGTACAGAAACAACAATCGGAAATGTTAAATTTAAAGCAACAAGTGCTGATGTTGTATTGAATGATCTTTACTTCCAACTTAATGGTATTACTAGTATGACAAACATATCTGCTAAACTATACGAAGATGGAGTATATGTTGCTGATCTTAGTAAACAAGGTACAGATGTACTTTATGCTACAAACCTTAATAAGACTGTAGCTCTAGGAACAGGAAAAACATATGAAGTAAAAGCTACATTCAACACCATTAATACAAACGCAGATGTATTGCCTGAATTTACAACCAAACTTGCTACTTGATCATTCTCAAGTACATATGGAACAGCTATATCTCCTGCATTAAATGGAACTATTTCGTCTACTATTAAAGTAGTAAATCAAATACCTACTATAACTGCAGTTAATGGTTATACAAAAGGTAATGATGTAATATACAAACTTACTCTTAATAGTTCAGCAGAAGTAGATCTAAGTGGACTTACTGTATCTGTTAATGGAACTAATGTAACTGGTTGACTTAACGGTACAGTTGCTTACTTAGCTCCATCTGATATAAACTACTTAGTTACTAATTACACTGCAGTATCTGTAGGATCTAATAAGGCAGTATTTGCTGGATTAGCTCAGGGTGCTGTTAGTATAGCAGGAACTAAAGATCTATATGTAATTTTACCAGGTGCTGCTTTGTTGGCAAACACAAATGGTAATACTTCAACTATAAGAGTTGCAGCTACAGATATGGATTATATGGATATATTTGCAGATGATAATTCTAAACATCTAAATATAGGTATGTTATACAACTATGCTACTGATATAGCAGGTACTTTAGATTTACTTAAAGTAGTTAATATTCAATAGTTTATAGCGTATATATACCCTTCCACTCTCGTGGAAAATAGAAAAAACCCTCGGCCGAAAGGCTGGGGGTTTTTTAAATCGGCTAGAACCACCCGGGTGCTTTAAATTTTGCACCCGGGTGGAAGGAGTAGAATAACTATTGAAAAAATGAGGAAAATCAGTATAGTACTATTGTTTATCTTCTTACAAAAGAAAAGATGACTACGATAACAGTAGAAAAAGTACCACAGAGTATCATCAAAAAGTATGGAACAAATATAGACTATAAGACATATAATAAATATATTCTTAAGGATAAAATAACTGCACTTAAGAATGCTTTTTATAATCCAAAAAAAGATTCATATTGACCATTTGAATGAGAACAAGCTATTAGTTTTTTAAAGCTATTGGATCATGAAGCTTCTTTATAAAAAATCATTTACCAAATCGTATCAGTTACTAGGACAGAAGACAAAGGGACAAAGTAAAAATTGTCCTAGAGATTTTTATAGAAAATCCAATGGATAAAGAACTCCGTAATCATTGACTAGAATGAAAATATAAATGAAAAAGAAGTATAGATGTTACAGGTGATATTAGAATTATTTTTAAGGAACTTAGTAATGGAAAGTATGAATTAGTGGAAATATATGATATATGAACACATGCTCAATTATATAAATAGTTAACAATCTTATTGTTACTATCATATCTCCGCTCTCGTTTACCCTCGGTTTACCGGGGCGGAAAACGAAAAAACCCTCGGCCGAAAGGCTGGGGTTTTTTTTGTAGTGGCGGATTTCCACCCGGGTGCTTTAAATTTTGCACCCGGGTGGAAGGAGTAGTTTTGTCTTAGTTTTGTCAGTTTTTTTCTTTTTCTGAACTAATAATATTGGCGATAGTTTTATTTACTCACCCGGGTGCTATGCCAAAAAGACGAAAGTTCAAATCCAATACAAACTATCATGTGTATAATAGGTGACTCTATAAACAAACATTGTTTCACAATAACAAAGATCTCCAAAGATTTTTGTGGTATATAGATATATATAAAAAGAAATGTGAAAAGGATCTGTCTATCCTAGCCTATTGTATACTTCCTAATCATTTCCACTTAGTAGTGCAAAATATTTCTGATGGACATAAGCTATCTTACTTTATAGGAAACATTTGTGCTGCATATACTAGGTACTATAAAGCGAAATATGCAAAAGAGAAAGGTAAAATGTATTTTGAGTGTAGATTTAAGGCGAAAGAAATAATAGACGAGGATTATCTTCAACAATGTATCCAGTACGTAGAAAATAATCCATTGAAGCATGGATTAATAGATAACATAAAAGATTGGATATTTAGATCAGAAAATTCGCACCCGGGTGCTAATATAGAAAATATAGATTGGGAGCGAGATTTTTAGTTATCCACCCGGGTGGAATTAGTCTAGAAAAGTAAATGAAGTTAAAATATTTTCAATAGAGGATTGATCATATCATCATACGGAAACAGTATAGATAAGATTATTTTTTATAAAACAAAGATCTCCCTGTTTTCGGACATTATTCATTGCAGAAAAAGTTACATAGGTGAGGTATATGTCTTTATTACTTCATTGTTTTTTGATTGTTTTTTTAGATACAATATTTTCATCATAATTACTGAAGATACATTTATCTTCATTACTAAGTTCTTTTCTCCAGTCGGGAATGTTTTCTACGAAGACTTTTACATATCCATTTTTTCGACTCTCTTTTCAGGAATCAATATAGAGATCTAATCTTTCTTTATATCTTCATTGACCAAGCGTATCATGCATTTGAAATACTAAGTTTGTCGGGAATTGTATGGTGAATAATCAGTTCGAGATAATGGTATTTCACGAAACACTAAGAGAAGGATAATATGAAGAAATATTTGTTCCAGAAGTAGTATTTCAAGTAATTATCTTTTGTGCATCTAATGATAAGGATTCCCTAGATAATAGGGAGCAACCTCATAAAGATAGAATTAATAAAGTAATAATAATAAAATAATATTTCATAATCTATAGGTTACATAGTAAAAAAGATAGGGAAGGAATACCTCCCCTATATAGAAGTGTAATAATAAATACAAGGATAACTCATTATTGAGCACTAAATGTAAATCCAACACCGACCTTACAAGCTCCATTGTTGTTGTATAAAACACAGTGTCCATGTGGTGCAGTTGAGGTACCACCAGTCATTCCGATATTACCAATAGCAGTAATTCCAGCTCGTACATACTGATCTTTTGCTACGGATGGAGCATATTTTAAGTGTGCAATACGAAAAACAAATTTAGTTCCATTAGCAGTCTCTTGTTCTATATCAACAGCATTGCCATATCCACCATTATGATTTGACGGAGAATCGATATATACTTTAAGTACTTTACCATCCAATGGAGAACGAACGGTAGCACCATCATCAGTATAGGAACTAGAACAATTTTTATTCCAATCCACTGCATAACTATCATCTGCCTGACATCCTTGATTGTAATGACCACCTTGACCAGGTCCACTACCACAACCGCCTGGTTCATTGGCACCTATCCAAGTGTTTCGATAACTCCAGCTTGATCCATCAGCGCCAAAAGGCCAAACAATAGCAAACGGAGAACTATTAAACATGTTCTTGCTATTACAAAGTCCAGTGTAAGTAGCTGAGCTATTGATAGCAACTTTGTTGGCGCTATAGACATAATTATAATCAAACCATCCATTGTTTGAGAGTTTGGTAGAAAGTGTCCAATAGCTTCCAACTTTTGCCATAGGCAGGTAGGTAATAGAACCAGAAGCTCTATCATATAATTTGACGGATAAAGCCAGTGTTCCGGTAACATCCATTACTTTAAATAAGTAATAGGTAGAATTTGGTACCCCAAATCGTGGTGTGACAGTATATCCTGTCATAGCAGCTTTTGGTGAACCAGTATTTACTTGTACATTTCCAGAATCCCCTGGATCGGGCGTTCCCATATCCACTTTTGTGGAAGGTACTGAAGGGGTAATTGTATCCTGATCTTTTTGGCAAGAAGCCATGGCAAACAACAGGATAGTGACCATCGAAATACATAAAAACTTTTTCATAAAAATGATTTTTAAAATTGTTGATACTAGATACTTGGGTTCATCAATAGAACAATATCGGGAACAAATTCTTGATGAGAAAATTCATTCCGTCTGGCTTCCCTTTGCTAGCGAGGAAAGGTATAGAGAGTAATTACTTGCAGATTTCTTTTTGTTTACGGTGTCTATATATGAGATTATACAAACCTAGATAGTACCCATTCCCCACATTTTCACCTGGTAGCCAAGGATGTAGGGAAGGGAGATTGTTTGTTGCCATGCAAACATAGGGAATGAGTTCATAAGTTCGGTTGCTAAACATATCAATGTTTCAATACAGGTACGATACTTGCTCATTACCGCCAGAGATTGTAAAAAAGTAAAAAAAGAAAAAAACTGACAAAGTTAGGACAAAGGTTTTCACCCGGGTGCAGACTAGAGTTACTTTAGTTCTCAAACTACTTCATACCCATCGCACCCGGGTGCTTACTAAATAACAAAAAAATACTCAATCCGGAGATCGAGCATTTTAATATAATTCGTACGTAGTTTTCGAGAAAAAAAGAAAAAAAATTCAGTTAGCTCTATTTCTTGTTTTTGAGTTCATTCCAGAGTTTTTCTTGGTCTTTGCTCAATTTTTTTGGTATGTCGACCTGAGGAATTACATATAAATCCCCCTTTCTACTTAAAAATCAACCCGTCCCAAATCATTTACCGCTGATCTTAATCATGTCACCGACTTGCGTACCTTTAGGTACTTTGATTTTCAACTTGCCTTCTGGGTGGTCAACAGTTATTTCTCATCATAATACCATATCAAAAAGACTTACGTTTGCCTTGGTATAGAGATGGTCACCCTTCCTTTCGTATAACCTAGAATTAACGACATTAATCTGGATATAAAAGTCACCGACGTGATGGCTAGATGACTCATTTCCTTTATGAGCAAATTTGATATATGCACCCGCATTGATCGCAGCAGGTATTTTTACTTCTAAAGTATCTTTCACCTTTTCCAATCATCCATTAGCCAATGGTTTACCATCTTTGGTATAGATTTTTCCACCACCACCACATTTTGGACAGCTTGCCTGACTCTGCATGACGCCAAACGGTGTCTGTATCTGTTGGACGACGCTACCATGGCCATTACACGATTCACATGTTTTTTCATCGGCTCCTTCGACTTTTTTCATTCTGCTATAGGCGACTTTTTTGGTTACTCCGGTATACGATTCTTCAAAACTGATATCTATAGCCACTTGGATATCTTCGCCACCTTGGGTGCTTTTTCTTCTCGATCATCAGCCGAATCCCCCACCAAAAATACCCCCCATAAGATCACCAATATCAAAATCTCAGAAATCAACTCCTCATTGACCACCTCAAAATCAACCAAATCATCCCTGACCATCAAATCACGAATATCCACCTTTCCTATACGCATCGTATTGGCCTTTTTTCTTTTCATCGCCGATAACTTGATAGGCTTCATTCATCTCTTGAAACTTCTTTTTGTCTCCTCATCTATCTGGATGATGTTTAACGGCTGCTTTTTTAAACGCTTTTTTGATCTCTTCCGCAGATGCATCTTCTTTGACTCCTAGGATATCATAATAATTCTTTTTTACATCGAAATCCATGATATTTAATTCAGAATTTAAAATAATTAAATGTAATTCAGAATATAGAATTCAGCGTGTAGAATAACTGTAGTATTTTAATATTTTTCTGAATTCACAACTCTAAATTAGAGTATAGCACGACATTGTCGTGCGTGATATTTTATAGAAAAAGATAAAAAAAGCAAATAAAAGAGTAAAATTCTATTGTTTCTGGATTCTGCACACTGAATTTTGCATTAAAAAAATTTGACAAGAAATATTTTCCGAGTATACTTACCATATAGTAATGTAAAATTCAAAATTTAGAATGTAAAATGTGAAAAAATGGATATACCAAAGCAGGTAGAGTACTTCAAAGCACTACCCTATGACACCAAAAGAACTAAGGTTCTGGAGATGCTCAATCAACTTCAATGAACGCATGAAATTTTTGCGATGTTTTATACAACGATAAGTACTTTAGATAAAGTTCCAGAAAATGTACTGATATATATTTATCAAGGTATCTTAGAAGTAGCAGAAGAAATACGCGCAGGAAATAAAGATGAAGCGCAAAATAAAATCAAAAAAATGGCAGATGTACTTATGATGATCAGAAAACAAGAAGAAATGGAAAGAGAGCGTGAATGAGATCCAGAAGAATTATTAAAAAAAATGTAAAACAATAAATTTTATTATGTAAATAATTATCTCATGGTAGTAGGAGAAGTACAAGAAAATAGTAAAGAAATATCCAAAGTTGATTCAGGTCAACAAGCAGTAGATAGTATAAATGCTGCTCCAAACAATATAGTTTTAGACGAAAAGATAAAAAATAATAATTCTTTAAATATGGCTAAAGATCTTTTGAATAATCAAAAAAACACCCAATAAGATAGATGCTTCAAATATTTGCACATCATCCTCCAAAAATTTGTCTCAATAGTTTGGGTTGAATGATGAGTAAATTGTATCTTCTAAAATTTGACAGAAAAAAAAATCTGAGTATACTTAGATATATTATTTATCTCTAAAAGAGAATATGACAAAAAAAGAGTATATTATTACTATGTTGAAAACGATATCGCTAGATGTGTTACCTATAGCACCAGATCTGCTGTATTTAGTAGAAAATAATCCAGAATGAACTGATCTAACAAGCACATTATACAACATTATTCACGAATTTTCGTTTACCGTCAAGGATAAAATACAGCAAGAAAAAATACAAAAATCACTCACATTTTTACAAAAATTAAAAGATAAAGAAGCAGACTCACAAATACATGAGAAAAAAGATATAGAAGATTTAGAGAATGTTATGAATCAAATATAATTTTTTATCCTTTCATACAACATACAGATGCCAACTCCAGGAGAAACATTAGCAGTTACCACTCAAGAAGAAATAATTGATAAAGCAAAAGATCAAACAATTGATTCTAAAGATGCGTTAGGTGTATCGGATTTTTTAAACAAAAACCCTGACAATGTAGACAAATTAATTAATAACACTATGTTTAATAAAGCGGTTATTATATGAACAGCTGAATTTACGGCAGCTGCAAAAAAACTTGTCTATCCAGAAGAGTATACCAAAGCAAAAGCTACAGAAACTCATTATAAAAATATTCTTAACTTTATCATTAAACAGGAATCAACAAACCCAGATGAAAAGGGTCAATGTGAGGGATTGATAAAGATGTTAGAGAACACTAATACAATATTGGATGCAAAACTCAATGATAATGAATTTATGACAAAATGACCTAAAATAAAGGAAATTATGCCATCGTTATTTGTAAATTCTACATTGGATGCACCAATGTGTAAAATAATAGGTGATATTACTGGTAAACCATATACTAAATTAGATGACATAAGAATGCTTGACGTATATACATTGTCAGACACACAAAAGGCAAGTTTAGCATATCAGTTGGTGTTGGTTTTGCCATTCACCCAACAAGAAGCCACTCTCAACAAGACAACGGTAGCCAAAATGAATGCACTTCAAAAAACACAAATTACTAAAGAAAACATATTAGCATTTAAAATGCTACAATACAATGTATTAAAATGAAGAAACGATCAAACATTGACTGTTTTTGAATCGTTATTCAAAACATGAAGTACAATACCATTGATGCCTAGTACCTATTCTATAGCAAGTGGAGATGGTAGTGGAACAGCATGATATGGATGAGTGGAAAACTTAGGAAGATGGGCATTTAATTATGGAAAGGAAATATCTGGTACCAATAATGGTATTGCATTCGGATTGGAGGATAAGGATATGAATATCGTCATATCACCAAAGGGTGAAGACAAACTAAAAAACAATCCAAATAGTGGATGATCTTTACAATTAAAAATGATAGATCCCAAAACAAATACAACATATAATATCAACGGACTATACAATGATGGGGTATTAAAAATGGCAACGAATTCATCGCTTAAGGGTGTTACTCTATCAAATAATACGATACAGATATCAAAAATATACAAAGATCGAGAGATTTCTATGAATACAAGATCAGCTGCATATGAACCAGGAAATTATGATGAGGTCAATTTTGATGTAAGTATTGATAATGGATATATTAACAACAAAGTATCAATGGCTGCAGTTAAGGAATGAGCATCAGTTGCCAATGATTTTAATCTATGAGATTATGAATTAGATGCTGACCAAAAGAGTGAAATTGCAAAAACATTTTCTGCACTCACGCATTTCGCCACTAGGACAAAAAAAATGGATATTCCATTAAACATAACATCACAAGCAGACAATAATAAATTTGCTGAACCTATAAAGTTCAAAACTGATACAGATGCATATATTAATGCATTTACCAAGAATAATGCAAAATATAAAAAAATATTAGATGTGGTAAATAAATTTACCGTGTCTGACACAGACATAACTACATTTAAGAAAGTTGTTAAAAACGATCCGGATCAAATAGCGGCACAAAAGATATTGATAAAGGCTAGATTTATTAGCGCAATAGAACAATTAATCAAAACCCCTGGTTTGGCTGATCAGATAGAAAATGGAAAATTTACTATCAATGCTGGCAAAGAGAATAAGGGAAAACGTGGAGTAGATATCTCAATTGGAAGTTTTTCATACAAAAAAGAATAATATCATCACATGATAAAAAAAAACTCATAGAGTCATAATAGCATCCTATGAGTTTTTTAAAATATTTTCAAAAACAATATCATAAAAATTGTATTAATCAATCATTTGGGCAAACATCTGGACGAGAATAGTAGATCAAGGAAAATATCAAAATCCTACTTTATTTTCATGAGGCGAAAGAAGTCTTTCTTTGTGTCAAATACTCTGCATTAATGCATTCATAAGATCGTTGACGCTACCATGCGTAGTGACTAAGTTTTCTCAGATAGACTCTATATTACCATTTACCACAATAAGCTTGATATGAGGCAAAAGTCATGCTTTTTCCATTCTTTCATAAATTCAATTACCATCTTTATCAAAATGATTATCGGGATCGTTCCATCGTTCTGTTCAACTTTTTTCTTTGGCAAAACTAGTGGCAGGAGTTTCCAATCTTTTATCATACGTCAATGGTTTGAGATTGTGTTCTTTTCTGATTTCATTAATCCTCTGAAGCATAACCTTTTGAATAATTTCAGGAGAAAGGGTAGAAATATCTGTATAGAGTAATTTTTTATAATCATATGTTGTAGTATCCATTAGTTGCGTAGTGGTAGCTTTTTGTTGTATTCTCGTGTTTTGTCAAAAAGTATGACTTCATGCTATAGTTGCAGCAGTCACTAATACTCATGCTATCAGATTATTTACCTTACTCATAGTCACAAAGAAACAATAAAATTACTTATACATTATACACAAAATAATGAATTTGTCAAGTAAATAAAAACAACATAAATACTATTGTTTTTTTGTATAAAATATATATAGTATTGTAAGTATATATAAATACTATTAAGACATTGGTCAGTAATTTCACCAAATTGAGGTTTTGTTTTCCTGCTCCCAAATTAAATGACGAGGAATGATGTATTCATTCTTGGGAGAAAGGTTTGTTCCTTACTTTGGTTTTGTAGTGACCCAAGGCTCCGATTATATCGGGGTCTTGTTTTTAATATAAAAAAACAATGATGTAAAAACAAGAATGTTCTTGTTTTTTTCAAAGATATGTGTAGGTTTATTTATAAGTAGTCGTTTCTTTACAATAATGCAATGCTTAGATTTAGTTAATTTTACAAGACTACTAGCTCCGGATGTATTTGTCCGGGGCTTTTTTTGTATAAACAAAATGTACTTTTACCATATTAACGTATTAGTTATTCTTTTTCAAATCTAGTCCGCACGGTATCTTCTTAACCAGAAAAATATATCAGTTGACACCAAAGAAAACGAGTGCCATGACAGTAAAAATAACGATCTTATTCAATCTGTCCGTTCATTGGATCAGAATAAATATCATCATAATAATCGATCGAATCCACACAAATCCTCTCACCTCTTTTCTGGTTCGTCCGAGTCCAAGGAGTCTATGGTGAAGATGGGTATAGTCGCCTTTGAGGGGACTTTTTTTCATGACAAAAATTCTCCATAATCAGACCCAAACTGCATCGAAAATAACCAACGACAATGCTACGATCAAGGTTCCTATTTTTGCTCATCCGACGACGGAGAGGTACGCAAGACTAAATCAGAAGAACATAATACCGACATCTCTGACTAGTCCAAGGGGCTTATATTCTACGACAGTCGCTACTAGAGAGATACAAAATAATACAAACGAAATGTTTTTTACAAACATCAGCGTATTCATATTCACTTCTGTGAAATTAGTATAATGTTTAAATACGACAAACTGGATCAACAAAAATATCGTCAAAAATCCTATACTCGAGACACCGCTTGCTTGGGCGTAAATCCCATCAAATCGGTTGATTGCATTGATGCACAAGATAGATCGTCCGACAAATCCCAACGCCAATAACCACTGAGGGATTACAAAGACATTCCCATTGAGTATGATTTCTTGCGGTCAGATAGCACCGATCCAGACTGCCAACAATGCTCCTGCGAGATGACCTACGAGTCTGAGTGATGGTGGTATTTTAAATTTTATTTTCCCGATATAATTCAATTCTTCTAACAATTCAAAGATGACGATAGGCAAGGAACCAAACAGAAGTCCCCAAAATAAATTATTATGTAAATAGTGCGGAAAGAGTATCGCAACAGTAATAAAGAATCCTAGATAGACAAACACTCCCTGGATTGTAGGCACAGGTTTTCTCGTATTTTTCAAATCATTCCCCGGTTTATCAAGTATCTTCAACCAGCGAAACAGCTTAAGCCCAATGAAGGCAATAGCAACTGCGATGACAGGAACCAAAATATAATTTAACATATTTACAGGTAAGTGCTAAATATAAAAAAAGAGGAGGTAAATTACTCCTCGTATATTAGCTTTTTAGGCAAGAATTTCTAATGAAAATATAAGGAGCATAAAAAGACTATAGGTAGGTTATAATAGTTATTTCGTTATGCTTGGTATTTTTTCTTTTCGAATATATACCAATTCTTTTCCAATACTTCAATTACTCATAGTATACTCTCTCTGTAATGGAATAGTAGTATTTTGATCAGAAGTTGCTCGTCATTTTTTTCCTGCATTTGCGAGAAGCAATAACTGTGCTGCACTCTCTGTAGCTCATCTCGCACTTACCGTTTTTATATCTCATGTTGCGTCTTGAAATTTGGAAACCGTAATAGAATTTCCTGAAGTGAATTCATATGGGTTATCTTGTTTGTATGTTACTGATTTATTGAGTTGTTTGAGAAATTTTTCTGGTTTGTCTGTGGTAATTGTTTTGACGGAATTAGTTATATTGTCAGCATATGTATCAGCGTTACTATTTTCATCTATTTTTTCTGTTTTTGGTCTAGCATCTTCTATAGCAGCGACATATCATTTCTGTATTTTTTCTAATGTAATATCATATAAGTCGCTCATAAATACTCCATCTGATAATGTGGTTTCTGTTACATCTGTATCATTATCTTTGATAGAAATAAGTTCATTACCTTTCCAAGTACCAGTAAATTTCACGCCATTTGGATTGGTATATGTTCATATTCATTCCGCAGAACCATCTATAATGTCTCATGTATACGTACTTCAATCTTTATTGGTAAGTTTTCATGCACCATTTTGCTCATTATTTTTCCATTCTCAATCATATATCACCGTTGTTTTATCGGATTTATACAAGATACCGTCACCTGTTTTTAATCACGTATTGTCTACTGTTCCTGTATAAAAAGTACCGTCTTGTTGTTCTTCTAGAGTTTTAGGAGTTAGTACATCGTTATTGAGTTGTACGTCTGGGTTTTTAGTACCAGAATTAGCAGGTAGTTTAGTATCTGCTTGTTTAATAGAAACATTTATTGGTGAACCTACACCTTCAATGGATGTTTTTTGTATATTTTGTGGGGTGGTACTATTAATTATCGAAGGGAGCGTAGTTGGTATCTCAATAGGAGTTTGTGTGATGGGAATCATTTTTATGGGTGTAATAGATATGTCTTTGGTATCTCATACAGGCGTTTTTTTGACGTGTAATGTATTAAAGGTTGCGGTAACATCATCAATACTAGGATTAACTTTTGTAGGATCACTGAGTGAGGTGTAGAGATACAACACCGCTATTTTTCCATTGTACCCATCTTCTCCTGCTACAGGCATTTTTGTCCATGATTGTATTTCTAGTGCTGCCTTATCATTGATAGCAGTCTTGTTTTCTTGAGTCATATCGGTGAATGTGTCTTTTGCTGCTGATACTAATTTTAGCCTATTTTCTTTGCTAGCTTTGAAGGTATCTTCAAATTTTTCAGGAAGTTGAAGTCCCGTAGTTTCTTTGGCAGTATCTAATACATTTTCTAGATTTGTCGTTGATTCTCACATAATTCTTTTGGGAAAAAAGTTAAAAAATTTTTATCATTTCTTCTAATTTTGCTATATCTTGTTCATCTATCTTATGTTGTTCTTCTTCTGATGTTTTGATTTTTTGGAAAATAGTTTGAGCTTTTTCTAGTTTTTCTTTTTCGATTGTGTTGGTAGATTTTTGGAGAGAATATTGCAAAATCTTAATTAAAACATCCAATAATTTATCATCAAAAGAATTTTTTTCTACGAGATAACTGAGTCATTCTGCAATAGGCCAAATATCTTGCATAACAGAAAGTACCTTGAGTACATAGTGTTTTTTATCCATTATGGGTACATATATAATAAATCTTATAATATAATTATATATAGATTTTTTTATTTGTCAAATATTGGTATATATGATAGATTAAATTGTTGAGGACTTTTATGTGCTTACCAAAATCATCTTGTTTTTTTACACAAAAAGACTATTGTTCCTGACATGAAAACAACTCTTTCAACAACTACAACAACTACCACAACAACCATAGCATAATGGTAGGAGTTCGTTATTGAAAAAATCTATAACTCCTACTGACTAGTGTACGTAGGATTTTTTTTTACCTTTATAGCTCTATAGAAATGGAAGAAGCAATATTGAAACCACGTCATTCACTTGCTCATGTATTGGCACAAGCAGTACAAAGATCAGTAGATCCACTTGCACAACTCGGTATCGGACCTGCCATAGATACATGATTTTATTACGATTTCATCTTTTCTGAGGGTGTTGCCTTTGGTGAAGAACAGCTCAAAGAACTCAATAAAATGGTGACAAAAATTGTGAAAGAGGGACAACCATTTCATAGGATAGACCTCAATTACGATCAAGCAAAAGAGATGATTAAAATCCTTGGACAAGACTTCAAATTGGAGTTGCTTGAAGAATTCAAAACCGATGGAGAAAAAAATTTCTCGTATTATATCAATACTATTCCTGCTTCTGCAAAGGACAATTTATTAAAATGATCAAAAGAAGAATATATCAAAAAATATGAAAAACTCACAGACTATTTAAAGACATTCAACCTCGGCGACGTGTTTGTAACTTTCATCGATATGTGTGAATGACCTCACGTAGAAAGTACAAAGGAGATCAATGCTGATGCATGCAAACTCGATAAAATCGCTGGTGCATACTGGAGAGGAAATGAAAAAAACCCAATGATGACGAGAGTTTATGGACTCGCATTCGAAGACAAAAATGCATTGAAAGAATATATAGAGATGATTGAAGAAGCAAGAAAACGTGATCACAGAGTATTGGGAAAAAAATTATGACTCTTTGTATTTTCTGAATTAGTGGGTCCTGGATTACCATTATATACGCATAAAGGAAATATCATAAGAAAAGAAATCATCAGATTTTCAAATGAACTTCAGTCTGATATTTGATATCAAGAAGTACATACACCAAATATGAATAAGGCAGAACTCTTTAAGATATCAGGACATTACGATAAATACAAGGAAGATATGATGAGAGTAGTATCAAATTATTCTGAAGAAGAATATTTTCTCAAACCCATGAACTGTCCACAACATACGCAAATATATGCGGCCGAGCAAAGAAGTTATACAGAATTGCCTATAAGGATATCAGATTTTGCAAATTTATATCGTGATGAAAGACCAGGAGAACTCAGTGGTTTGACTCGTTTGAGATGTTTTTGTCAGGATGATGGACATTGTTTTTGTCGTGAAGATCAGATTAAAGAAGAATTTGAGTCCGTATTATCGGTGATTAAAAAAGCATTGACTACCTATGGTATGTCTTCCTATACTATCAGACTTTCTCTTCGAGATCCCAACAAGAGAGAAAAATATTTGTGAGAACCAGAGATATGGGAAAAATCACAAAAATTACTTGAAGATATTTTGATAGACAACAAGATAGAATATGTAAGAGCTGAATGAGAAGCAGCTATCTACGGTCCCAAGATGGATATTATGATCAAAGATTCATTAGGAAGAGAACGACAAATATCAACCATCCAACTTGATTTCATTATGCCACAAAGATTTAAATTGGTCTATACAAATAATGAATGAAAAGAAATAACACCAGTAATGATCCACAGAGCAATCATTTGATCTCCAGAAAGATTTATGGGAATATTGATTGAACATTTTGCGGGAGCATTCCCATTGTGGTTAGCACCTGTACAAATTCAATTGGTTCCCGTAGCAGAAAACTTTATTGCATATGCAAAAGAAGTAGCTGCACAGATGAGCGAAAAATGATTGAGAGTTGCCATAGATGAAAGTACCAATTCGTTCAGTAAAAAAATCCGTAACGCAGAGATAGAAAAAATTCCTTATATTGTCATCGTAGGTGAAAAAGAAGAAAGCACAAAAACCCTTTCTATCCGCGAATATAGAAGCAAAAAGCAGTACGAAATTGGACTTACAGAGTTTGTCGACAAGTGTCTACTTGAAGTCAAAACACGTAGTTTATAATATTCCTTTATTACTAAAAAATCCCTTCGAAAAACAGAAGGGATTTTTTATTGGTTAAAATTTTTTTTGAGATACTACATTAATGTATTTGTTTGTCTTCTTGCAGCAATGTTTTTTTTGTTAAGGGCTGTGGTTTGTGCTTTTTGTATGGTAGTAGCCAATAATTCAAATAATACTATTGCTTCGTCTTTATTGTGTTCGAAGCCCACAAATGTGCCATCAATTATTTTGTCTTTTGTTTTGTGGACTGTTCGTAGTAAAGAAGTAACTTCATCGACAATAGGCTCTTTAACTATTATTGTAGCTTTCTTGGTTTTTTCTATGGTCACGTATAGCTTTTTTGATTTTTTGAAATCTTCTTTTATCTGGAAGATTTTTGTTGGATCAGAAACTATGTCGTGGATAACTATACCTGTAAATACAGTTCTGCCTGTTTCTTCAACTACATCTTTTACGTAGAATACTTTTTTAGTTCCTTTTAACCCTATTTTAACCATTATACAAAATGGTCTACTAGGAATTAAAAAGCCAATGTTTGGGTTTGAGTTCATTGTGTGTTTTTTTTGGTTTCTATTTTTGATTTTGTTTAAATATTATATATACTTTTTAGTTAAAAAGTCAAGTCTAATGAAAGGAGAAAAACCAGAGAAATATCTCTATAAATGTTGCATACGCAAGGCAAAAAAATATACATCCAGTATATTTATATTTTTCTAAAAAATATTATGAAACTGACCACTATCGCGCACATTTTCGGTGACCACAAGCAATTTCTCGACAAGGAGATTATCCTCAATGGACGAGTAAGAAGTGTAAGAGACTCCAAAACTTTCGGATTTATCGAACTCAATGACTGATCGTACCTCAAAAATATCCAAGTAGTCTTCGAAAATAATTTATCAAATTTTGACGAAATCTGCAAGTTTACGACCGGGACTTCCATGACAGTAGAATGAACCTTAGTTGCTTCACAATGAGCGAAGCAAGCTTTCGAAGTCAAAGCAACAAAAATTACCTTGGTCGGTGAGTGTCCAAGCGATTATCCACTCCAAAAGAAATGACACAGTATGGAATTTCTCCGTGAAATAGCTCATCTCAGACCGAGATCAAATACGTTTTCAGCAGTATTTAGAGTGAGAAGTTTACTCGCATTCGCTATTCACAAATATTTCAACGAGAACGGATTTATCTATACGCACACACCGTTGATCACAGGAGCTGACGCAGAATGAGCTGGTGAAATGTTTAAAGTATCGACATTAGATTTTCTTAATATGCCCAAAACAGATGACGGAAATGTAGATTTCAAAAAAGATTTTTTCGGTAAAGAAGCGAATCTTACTGTGAGTGGACAGCTCAACGCAGAGACCTTCGCAACTGCATTTAATAAAGTATATACGTTCGGACCAACCTTCCGCGCAGAAAATTCCAACACATCAAAACACCTTTCAGAGTTCCGAATGATCGAACCAGAAATCGCATTTGCTGATCTCAACGACGACATGAATCTCGCAGAATCATTACTCAAATATGTCTTCAAATATATTCTCGATAATGCTCCAGCCGAGATGGAATTCTTCGAAAAATTTATCAATCCCGATGTCAAAAAACGTCTCGAAGCATTAATCAATTCCGATTTCAGTAGAGTAACCTATACCGAAGCAGTCGAATTGTTGAAGAAGTCAGGAAAGAAATTTGTGTATCCGGTAGAGCGAGGAATCGACCTTCAGACCGAACATGAAAGATATATCTGTGAAGAGATTTTCAAAGGACCGACCTTTGTGACCAACTATCCAAAAGAGATTAAAGCCTTCTATATGAGACTCAATGATGATGGCAAAACCGTGGCTGCAGCAGATCTTCTTGCACCAGGAGTTGGAGAGATTATCTGAGGATCTCAGAGAGAAGAAAGATTAGACGTACTCGAAAAAAAGATCAAAGATATGGGCATGAAGTCAGAAGACTTACGACGATATTTAGAACTTCGTAAATATGGTACTGTTCCACATGCAGGTTTCGGAGTGGGATTCGAAAGATTGATGATGTATATTACGGGTATGGAAAATATTAGAGATGTGATTCCTTTCCCAAGAGCACCAAAAGAATGTGAATTTTAGACTAGCTTAAAGTTTAAAGCTTGAAGCATAAAGCCCTTTGTTAGTTGTAGGGGACGTTCGCGAACGTCCAAAAAATAGAGAGAATTTTACTTTCAGAAAAATATCAATGAAACAACTTATCTATATCCACGGATGAATGTGTTTTCCAGACAATAAAGCTTTTTGCAAAGCGCTTGAAACACGAGATTATGATCCTTTCGAAAAAAAAGGGGATCGAAAAGATTGGTTCGAAAGTATTAAAGGAACCTATCAGATAATTAGACCAGAGATGCCCAACAAAAATATGGCGAGCTATAAAGCACGGAAAATACGGTTTGAAAAAATTTTCCCCTATCTCAATGATGAGAATTTAGTTATGGTAGGACATTCACTTTGAGCGATGTTTTTGATAAAATATCTCTGAGAAAATACGTTCCCGAAAAAAGTTAAACAACTTCATCTTATGTCGACCGTTTTCGATGAAAGCGATATGACGGAAGAAGAAAAATATTCATGAGATTTTGCGTACGATCCATCAATTATTCCAAATTTAGAATATCAAGTTGATGAAATTTTCTTATATCATTCTACTGATGATGATTTAGTTCCTTATGCTCATGCAGAAAAAATAAAGGCATATCTACCCAAAGCTAAACTTATTACTTTTCATGATAGGGGACATCTTTTACAATCAGAAATCCCTGAAGTATTGGAAAATATAACGAAATAAAATATCCAGATTTAATGATCTTGCAAGTAGTGATGCTTTACATATTTATTGATCTATTTTAATTTGTATAATCTATGTTATGAAAAAACTAAAATGTATGGTAGCATTATTGTTGTGATGATTGAGTGTTCTTGTTATTCCTACGTTTGCATGGGAACTTAACAGTGGAACTATTGTGTCCATGGGTTTTTGTGCTACTACGGATACGAGTTGTACTATTTGGGGAATCACAAGTATAGCCACAGGAACATTTGTAAATCATACGGGTTTAACGTATTTGGATCTTGAAGCTAATTCTATAACGACAATAGAAGACGGAACGTTTGAAGGATTGAATAATCTAGAAGAATTATATCTTAATTCTAATCAGATAACTCGTATTGGTGCAAATACATTTCAAGGGTTATCAAGTTCATTATGGCGATTGAATCTTGGACATAATAAAATAAGTAGTATAGAAACTGGTGCTTTCAATAATCTTTCTGGATTGACCGATGTATATTTAGACAATAATAAATTAGAAACAGTAAATCACGGAGCGTTTGATGTTTTTTCGTCTCCATTACCACATTTTAAGATGGAGTATAATTATATAGATATAACACAAGGAAGTATTACATGATATTTAGTGTCGTTGTGAGCAAGCTATGATCCTCAAATACTTACCGGTACGATTACCTATTCTCCAGAAACAAGTACAAATGGTAGTGTCGTTGCAACAGTAAAATTTAATGAACTAGGAAGTATTACGAGCGAATGATGAGCTACTCATACCTTTACAGGAAATGGATCATTTACGTTTATATTCGAAGATTTACATGGTAATACTGGTTCAGCAATAGCTACGGTAAGTTGGATCCAAACACCGTCTTCAAGTTCAAATGGCTGATGAGTAATATTGCAAAAAGATGACTGTCCAAATGGAGATAGTTCAAAAAGTTATTATGATAGGACTTGTGAAAATGAAGTAGTCAGAACAGAAACAACAACCTGAGATGAATTGAAAAATGCCTATGAACGAGCATATTCCAAAGGAATTACTACACTACCTACATTTGATGAGGTCAGAATGCAAGAGAAAATTACCAGAAAAGAACTAGCAAAAATGATAGGTAATTATGTTATCAAGATTCGTGGTATGCATCCATCAACCTGAGCTGTTTGCGATTTTGCGGATATCGATCAAGAAAATTCTGAATTACAATCTTACATAAAATTATCATGCCAATTGGGATTAATGTGAATCAATATGAAATCAAAACGTTTTCTTCCCAATGATATAATAACAAGAGCACAGTTTGGTACTTTACTTTCAAGGATACTTCGAGGGAACACGTATGCTCTAGAGGGAGATTTATATTATATCAATCATTTCAAAGCACTTAAAGATCATAATATTATCACCAATACCAATCCTGATATACAAGAATTGAGATGATATATACTAATTATGCTTATGAGAACACTATAACATATATTTTTTTAAAATACGTATATACTTCATGTCCAATATAATCATCCCAAATTCTCAAGATTTCAACGAAAAACTTCAAAAGATCATCGCCTGATGACCAGAAAAATTTCACGTTATCGCGGATTTTGATAGAACATTGACTAAAGCATTTGTCGATGGAAAACCAACACTACGTCATTCCCGACCTGATCGGGAATCCATCTATAGCCAATTGGATTCCCGCTTTCGCGGGAATGACGTGGAACAGTGGATGGGAATGACGTGGAACAGTGGATGGGAATGACGTGGAACAGTGGATGGGAATGACGTATACACAAAAAGACAAGAGGAGGTTGTTTTAAAGCATCCTAACTAAACGTAATATTCCCTTTCATAGTAGACTCACCGATGGTGTCGTCTCTTTTTATAATTTCAACTTTTTTATCACTAGTTCATCTTGCTTCAACTCTTGGACCTTGTGGCGCAGAATCGTCTTTCATACTCAATGAGACCTTCTCTCTCTCGAGGTCTATGTCGATAACTTTTACTTTTACTTGTTGACCAACCTTTACGACATCCACCGGATTCGCGACAAAATAATTCGCCATCTGAGATTTGTGAACCAATCCATCACTATGGAGTCCGATATCGACAAACGCTCCGAAATCCGTTACGTTTCTCACTATTCCATCAAGCTTCGTTCCTATCTGTAAATCTTTGATGTCCAAGATCGTTGACGAGAAACATGGAGCTTCGAGTTCATCCCTTGGATCCAAACCTGGTCTCTGCAATTCCGCCAAGACATCTCTCAATGTTTCCAATCCAATTTTATATTTTTCTGACCATTCAATAATTTTATTTTCTGGATATTTTTCGACGGTCATAGGCAACTTCAAATCTTTCTTTTTGATTCACATTTCATTTTCCAACAACGCATAGACTTGTTTGTGGATCTCAGGATGGATTCCTGTTTCATCCAAAATTTCTTTTCCACCTTTGATTCTCAAAAACCCAATCGCTTGTTCATAGGCTTTGGGACCGAGTCCTTTGACTTTTTTTATCTGTGATTTACTCGTAAATTTTCCATTTTCATCTCTATAGGCGATGACATTTTTTGCAACCGCTTCGCTCAATCATGCTACATATTGCAACAAGGTATAACTTGCAGTATTTACATCAACACCCACGCTATTCACGATATCTTCTACTTTTTCTTCCAATTTTTCTTTCAAGTATTTTTGATCTACATCATGTTGATACTGTCCGACTCCTATAGATTTCGGATCTATTTTGGTCAATTCCGCCAACGGATCTTGTACTCTATGGGCTATACTGATTGCTCCTCTGATAGTTACATCTAGATCAGGATATTCGTCTTGAGCGAGTTTAGATGCCGAATATACGGATGCTCATGATTCAGACGTGATCATGTATTTCACATTCAGTTTATATTTTTCAATAAAATCATGAACTATTTTTTCTGATTCTCTCGATGCGGTTCCATTCCCTATGACGATCAAATCTATCTTATATTGATCGACTAATTTCTTCAACGTCTCCCAAGCTTCTGTTATTTTTTTCTGTGGTTCAGTAGGGTAGATAACGGTTTTATCAAGAAATTTTCCCGTTGCGTCGACGACAGCAAGTTTACATCCCGTTCTAAATGCTGGATCAAAACCGAGCACACTCATCCCTTTAATCGGTGGCGTTAGCAATAAGTTTTTCAAGTTTTCACCAAAGACTTTGATCGCTGACTCATCAGCTCGTCTCTTTTTATCTGATCTGATTTCACGTTCAAGCGAAGGTAATAGTAATCTATGTAATCCATCTTCACATGCTTCTTGGACATAACAAATACACGTTCCATAGTTTTTTGGGAAGAAAAATTTCGTTGTTTCTTCTCGGATTTTATCTGTAGAAAATTCTAATTTCACTTGCAACTGCTTTTCCGTTTCCGCTCTAGAAACTGCGAGATAGGCGTATGATGGCATGTCAGCAAGTTTTTTGCTATAGTCACCATAAATTTTATAGACTCCTTTATCATCAAACGTTTTCGTTTTTTTACATGCAAGTACACCGGTATTTTCTTCTCTGACTTTAATGTCTTCTCTGAGATCAGCATGATCGGACACCGCTTCGGCAAGGATATCTTTTGCTCACTGGATTGCTTCTGCTCTATCTTTTACACTTGTTTTTACATCACCCGTATCTCTGATAAATTTATCCGCTTCAGCTTCAAAATCTTCTTTACTCATCTGTGCTTTCGTCAAAATATCCGCCAATGGCTCCAAACCTTTTGCTTTTGCAATAGTCGCTTTCGTATTCTTTTTCTCTTTAAATGGTCTATACAAATCTTCAACTCTCGCCAAGGTTTCCGCTTCCATAATTTGCTTTTTGAGTTCATCGGTCATCAATCATTTTTCTTCGATCAGACGAATGACATCTGCTTTTCTCGCTTCTAGATTTCTTGTATATCTATACATTTCATCAAAATCTCTGAGCTGCTCATCAGTCGCTCCTTCCGTAAGTTCTTTACGATATCTCGCAATAAACGGAACAGTATTTCCTTCATCAAGAAGCTGAACTATGGTGCGTACAATAGTCGGTGAAATACCAACTTTTTTACTGATGATATTGATCAAATCTGCCATGATAGTGAATTACAAATAAAGGCATCGTGAAGCAGGAGTATAAAAAAATCGCACCCGGGTGCAATCAAAAATAAGATTGAATTAAATATATATATAACTATAAGTCAATAAATAAAAAAATTATTAACAAAAATCAATTAGTATGAAAAACAATGCTATTTTATCTACCGATTTTCAAATTCCTGGATTGAAAAAAATATATACCGGGAAAGTAAGAGATGTGTACAGTTATGAACACAAAGGAAAATCTTATTTGTTTATAGTAGTAACAGACCGTATCTCAGCATTTGATGTCGTTCTACCCAAAGGCATTCCGTACAAAGGGCAAGTTCTTAATATGATTGCATCCAAAAATTTGGATATGGCAGATGAAAGTGATATTTCCAATTGGAAAATCAATGACATCCATCCTATGGTCACGGTAGGAATACAAGCTCAACCATTGATGGTCGAAATGATTGTTCGTGGATTTTTGACGGGAAGTTTATGGCGTTTATACAAAGAAGGTGTTCGCGAAGTGTGTGGTATAATTCTGCCTGATGGTATGAAAGAATGGGATGAATTTCCTGATGGTCCTATTGTGACTCCTACGACAAAAGCTGAATCCGGTCATGATGAAAATATTTCACCACGGGAGATAGTGGAACGTGGATTCGCAACACAGAAACAGTATGACAGAATGGAAGAAATATCACTTGAACTTTTTGATCTGGGAAGTGATGCTGCACTTGAAAAGGGTATGATACTGGTTGATACTAAGTACGAGTTTGGACTCGTCAATGAAGAAATATATTTGATTGATGAAATCCATACACCTGATTCATCCAGATATATTTATCTTGAGGGGTTTGAAGCAAATTTAAAAGCCGGCAAAGCGCCTAAATCATTGGACAAAGAATTTGTTCGTCAATGGTTAATCTCCCAAGGATTTAAAGGTGAAGATGGTCAGGAAGTACCAGAAATGTCTGATGAATTTATTCAAGAAGTTTCAAATCGTTATTTAGAACTCTATAAAAATGTAATGGGTGAGGAACTCACACAGACTGAATATAGTGTGGAAGAGATTGAAGAAACTATCAAGGAATTCATCACAGGACTTGGTGAAGAATAAAAGATGCATTTTATTAAGAATATTTCGGCCGTCTGGTTTTCAGACGGCTTTTTTTATACAATAAAAAAACCCACAAAATGGGTGGGTCATCAAAAAAGATTATTTTATAATATCTCTACAATTTTCAAATTTTTATCTACGAAATTATATAACTTAGCTGGTCTATATTGGACGCCAATTTCTTTTTCTCAGGTTTCTTTGACCAATCCAAGTTTATCGATTTTCTTTCTAAAATTTCTTACATCGATGTGTTGATCAAGAATAGTTTCATAGACATCTTGTAATTGTCTGAGGGTGAATTTTTTTGCTAAAATGTACTGAGCGACATTGGTATATTCCATTTTCCATTTCAATCTCTGGACAGCATATTCGACTATTTTTTTGTGATCAAATGCAAGTTTAGGTAATTTTTTAATGTCAAAAAATCTAACTTCAGAAGCATCATATCATGGTTTGAGGGTCATATTTTCTCTTGGCATCAATGCTATATATGCACACGAGATAGCTCTACCTCTTGGATCTCTTTTGACTTCAGAGAAGGTATAGAGTTGTTCCAAATACGCATTTTTTACGCTAGTTTCTTCAGCGAGTTTTCTATATGCTGCTTGTTGTAATGTTTCATTTTCCAAAACAAAACCACCTGGCAAAGCCCATTCTCCGTTGAATGGTGGTATCAATCTTTTGATAAGCAATATCTGAAGACTATCTTCCGTAATAGTGAAGATAATATTATCTACGGTAACGAGAATGTGTTGTTTTATCATCTGTCGTAGAGTAAAATAAAAAAAACTATTACGTATATAATAGTCTTTTTTACATGAAAATCAATAATTGTTGGAGTTACAATTAGCTAGAGTTTTTTTGAACTCATTATCTCCTGTAAAACGTTTGTTTCCAATTGTTTTTGATATTTATCGTGAAAATATTCTGTATGATACACATTTTTTTTACTTATGATTCCATCCAAAAATTTATCTCTTCATTTTTTATATTTAGCATCATCATACATATAATATTCTCTTCTGACATCTTGCCCATATTGTGTATATATACGAGGATTTTTTCCTAAAATAGCCATATCAATATCCATTATATATTTTGTATCATTGTCTGTAGGTGTATCTATATGTTTTGTAGCAAGGATAAGTTTTTTAACTTTTTCGATAAAGTCTTTTGCTACTCATCGTTGAGTCAACATCTTTTCTGCCAAAGCAGCACTATCTTCTTCATTCGTATGAGACGTAGGATCATAGATGATATCATGAAATAATAATGCACATTCTACGGCGTCGGGATCATCCAAAAGGTGTTTCACTTCATAGAGTTCATTCGAACAATCAATAGCATGTAATCGTTTGTGATACGATCATTTCATTTTTTCTTTGATTTCATCTCGGTCTCCAGATCAGTCTCCCAATCTATCATACATATCTCTGAGTTGAGCAAAAAGTTTTTTAGGATCTTCTTTGACGCCCAATCTATTCATCAATCATGCGAAACGTAATTCACCGAAGGTATCTACCTTGGTCAACATATGATTAAACGCCTGTTCAAAATCACTATCCGTACTTTTTCCATCCACCCTCATAAGTGATCACCATTTGTCTTTTGCTATCGTTGCTTCAAAAATATCTGCTTTTGCTTGCGTAGAAAACTGACTAGAGACCCTTCTAGTGATTTCTTCTTCGCTATAATTATTTCTAACTCTCAATCTCTGTGCCTGTGTTTCAGGATCTATATCCATAAGTAAAATATTATTGTTTGGTACATACGCACTACCTGCTTCTGCTATGAGAGCTGCATTATACAGAAGGATTCATTTTTGATTATACATATGTTTTCTCAATCTTACTTTCATAGGCATAGCCATAATTTCGTTCAAAGTCTTCATTTTCATGGGATCAGAAAAAACTATTTTTCATAATTCTGGTCTTATAATACTTCAGTCTGTATTTTGCACATGGCTTCAAAAAACTTCTGCGATTTTAGCTCTTACTGCTTGATATTCAGGTTCTTGTAAAATAGTTTGTATTTCATGACCGATGATATCTAGATCTAGATTATGTACAGGTATCCCATTTTTCTTTGCTATTTCCATAAATTTTGCTGTCGCATATGATTTTCCTGATCAGATAGTTCACGTCAATCCAACGGTATATTGTCCGAGCATTCTTCACTCAATAGCTTGTTTTACATTGAGCGGAACATATTCTCTTAATTTATCTCACTGTTCCATCGCTATTCATTTTACGAAACTTGAACTGATATCTTCCTTGTCTCTCGATGCATTCAAAAAAATAGTTGCTATTCAGAATCCTTGTCTATCCATAGCCATTTGAAATTCTTTTTGTTCGTCAAAATCTTTACTATTTCTCTGTCATCTTATAATAGGATTCAATTGATTCTCATAACAAAAGTCTGTGAGCATACCTCTAAATGCCACTACATCGACATTATCCTTGTCAGCAAAAACCTGGCGGATCATTTGCATTCTTTCCTGGAGAGAAAACATTTCTTTCCCTGCTTTACTTGGATTTAGTCCTATAGCCATCACCAATTTTTCACAGAACGGTAAAATTCTTTCGGTGATATCCATGTGTCCATACGTTATGGGATCAAATGATCATGGTTGGATTGCATTTTTCATTAGGAACATATAGTAAGAGGTAAATAGTTGGTAGAGATGAATAGAATATGTATTTTTACGCTTCTAACGAAAGATTATATCATGATATTCTAAATTTATCTTCACTACCAGTTTCGGTTTTTGGTATCTGTGAAAGTATAGTGAAACTTCCATTTTCAGGTCTTCGCATTTCATTGAGCGTATAAAAAGTTTCAAAACTTCATCATGAAATAGATTGAATACTTCATAAAATCTGTAAGTGGTGACCTACACATAATATATTTTTGAATTTATATTTCTCATGCGCTCTAAGTAAAAAATCTTTTGCTCTAGCATTGGTATAGACTTGAGATTCTCCTCCTGCTGGAGAGGTATAATAATATATTTTTTCTCTTTGTTTTTTGGTCAATAAATCATGAAATCATTTTTCACCATCCCAAAAATCTCTGATAAAACTCGGTGCGACATTCGATCCATGATCTCTTTCTCTGATGCGTTCGTCGACCTTTATACAGATTGTACGACCATTAAAAGATCAAATGATTAAATCTTTTAGTTTGTCTTCATCTATAAGTTCTTTGAAATCCATATTCAATCATTGAATATTTTTGAGGAGATAATACAATGTCCATCTAGTTCTAATATAAGGTGAAACATAAATAATATCAGGAAATGATTCTGGGTGGTTATGAATAAGTTCCGCATATGATAGAGAAAGTTGCTCTCATTGTGTATGTCCTGCTTGAGATAATCAAGTCTCGTAATCTATACCAACTTGTTCAAAAAAATCCTCAAGTAACTTATGAGCAAGTTCTTTTTTTCTAAGGATATCTTGAGTGTTTATAAATTCTTGATAGTCGGTATTGGTTGAAATAGTTTGTTTATATTCATTATATGTACTTTCCAGATGTCTGACAAAGGTAATACATCTTGTTTCAGGTATATGTTCATTGACGATGTGTATCGGAAGTTGTTGAAATTTTTCCATATCCAAAATATCCAAGAATGGTCTGGGTAATGAACCAATATAGAGCTTTAGATTAAGTAATGTGGGAAATCATTCTTTGGGGAGGTTGGGAACTAAGCGCATAACATATTTTAGGTAATAAATGCTTCGATAGGTGAAGTATATTTATTTTGTATGTAATTTCAATATATATTGACTTTTTATAATAAATAAGTATAAGATATATAGTAAAGTATACCCAAAAATCTTTTATATGATCTATTTGTTATATGGAAAACCAGAAGAACTGTACAGCACAAATCAATGAATTAGTTGATATCATCAATAGTTTTTACGATGATGAACATATCAGTGACTGAGGAACGATATATCATATGTGAGACAAACCAAACATAAGCAGGATTAGACTATTGTTAGAAGATCTTTTGCTAAATAGATGATGAAATTTGAGTATGGGTGACCAGAATTTTTTGATGGATATTTTTTCAATTGATTTACGTATTCATATCAAGGAACATCTTAATATTATGTCTCATATAAAAAATATTGATAAGATTGAAGTATTCATAATGGATGTATTCGATAAAGTACATTTCAGAGTAAGGACACAATATGAAAAGAAAAATATATTATTTGCCATCAAACAGATATTCACCGAATATAATGGTATCCAGCAAGTATCACCCAAAGTACTTCAAAAAGCACTAGAGAAGAAATATGCTGGTAAGATAATTCTATCATTTTCACAATGAGAGACACTCTATGCAATCGTAAAATCAAATGATAATCAGCATTATCTTATAGATATTAACAACAACAAAATTGCTCAATATTGTGGAGATGATTTAGAGAAATCATATATATTCAGTGAAAATAAAATATTCGTTTTTAAACAGCCAATCATAAAAAGTAAGGAACAGATAAAAATGCTTATCGAGCAGTTTATTCTTATTTCTAAAGAAGGTACTTTACAGGCATTCTTTCTTTTCTTGAAGGAGCAATGTAACGTAAATTATGAAGAATGAACAAAGGAGCGATTTAATACATTAAACAACGAAGTACAGATGGCAGATATATATGAACAGAAGTGAGAAATATTTAGTGTATTGGTCCAACAGTTATTACATTATGGAAATGTTGCAACAGGAAATAAAGTGATTTTTACTCTCAATACTCAAGGAAGTTTTGAGTGCTTAGGAACATGGAAATCCATCGAAAAACCAATCCTATTGAAAGATACCTATAAAAATTTACCGGGAATTCAGCTCCCGGTACTCGACCAGAATGATAAAAAACATCTTTTGATTACCAATGGTATACAGCACGATACATTCGATCTTGAATAATGGTTTATCTCGTTAATATTCTCGTATGAATACCTTTTCAAAATTCGATACCCTCTATTGATTAGAATCTAAATTATCACGTGACATCCTCGAATCACATATCAAAAAATTTCGAGTAAGTGAAGATTTTAGCGTTGCAAAAGATACGATAGTCAAACCAAATTACTCAAATACCGTCAAAGTTAAACTGGAAAAATCGCTTTTCCCACAAGTAGATGTTATCACACCATGAATGCTCAAACATCTAGAAATATCTATGAGAAGCTGTTTTGCTCAATCATGAATACATATTCTAGGAAAACTTTTTGACTATCTCCACCCACAACACATACAGACACTCAATGAGACATGAAGTATCGATATAAATGTTCAGGTCGTAAATAGATGACTTTCTGATGTGCAATTAAAAAATTGATGAGCGTTTTTCAGACTCTATTTCAGACCATCAGGACAGATGATTACCTGAGAAAAACTATACGACATAGTAAAATCTTGAAAGCTCAAAGTCGAATGAGAATATGGAAAAACACGATCATTAGTCTGAGCAAATATACCTGATCTCAACAAGGAGATTACGTGAAAAATGATTGATGAAATGTACGAAGCCAAAGACTTACAAGAAAATGAAGTAGCGGAAGCACTGACCTTGAAATTGAAACTCAACGGTAATGTCTATATTCCCGACAATAAAAAACAGATTCTGATTGAATCCAAAAAAAATCTTGTCGATATTCTGCAGCCTTTTGATGCTAATGATCCTAGACATACCAAACATGATTTCAATATCTGAGAAACATTTTATGTAGATTTCTGAGAGTATTTCTGAGCAATTATCTATCAATGATACGATGGAGGATGACATCATATTATCTCACCACTCATTGACCCATGATTCAAATGACCTATTAGAACTGAGATAGTAAAGTGATATGAATTCAATGATTTTATAGAATTACATATCTACCACAAAGATTGATAGTCAGATATAAAATGTATTGAAGGCTTTATTTATATACATGCATAAAATTATAGAACAAAAATCTCATATAATACATAATGAAAATCGAGCAGAATATGTTGGTCATATCTGGAGCGATATTTTTTCTGTTGTATGAATTTCTTCTAAAAAAATTATTATTGAGATAGCACCATGATGAGTAAATAAAATAGGACATGGGCTCAAGAACATAGATTTTGCATGAGATTTGTATATTATAGAACCGAATAAAAAAGCTTTAGATATGATTGTCTCTCAATATAAAAAAGAACTTCCTTACGCAAATATTATTCCTGTACAAACAACGGTGAAAGATGCTATCCCATATTTGCCAAAAAATGTCTGAGCTATAGTTTCCAATCATCCTTTAGATGATATGATTATGGGAAAGAGTTTAGATAAAAAGTATTTTGATGATTTTTTTGATGACCATTATGATTACTCTTCTGGAGAAAAAACAAGAAAACTTTGGGAAAAGTTAGAGAAAAATGCAGAAGCGATGCAAAAAGCAAAAGAGGAAACTATAGAGGATATGATAAAGATGCTTGCACATACGAATCCAGAATATGTCATCATCTCACAATACGAAAGCTGTTTTTTCAAAAACAACAACATACCATGACCAGACAATCATGCATATGAGGTGTTACAGTCACTGAAAAATACATATAAAGATTCTATTATACATCCTTATTCATCAGAAATTCAAGATACGGAAAGATGGATGACCTTACATCTCAGATAATCTGCCACCGTTTTGTGTGGCATTTTTTTTTGACTTTTTTGGAACAAATACGTATAATTACTGTGTTCTTTATGATGACATGGAAATATGGTTAATTACATTAATTTGTGTTTCGATTATGATACTGTGTATGAAAAAGATGGCGTACCGTACATATCAAATGATATCGTCTCTTCTTGGTGAACAAGCAGGATAGAATTTTTGGATGATGTTTTTTTTTATAAACATTGATCGTGTGTATCAATAATATCATGATCACGACAAGACAATAGATCGATGATTTTATGAGACGGAGCTTTCTCTGTCCAGAAGACAGATGGTTTGGAAAAGACTTTCTATAAAGATTTTTGAATGGCAAAAAATACAGAAGAATGCCAACAGATACGACAAGCATACAATGATGCATTATTTCAATTTGCTCTCCAGTCGATTGAAAATATAACGAGATATAGGAAAGAAAGATGATTAGATCCTATAGTCTATGATTTTCTCCATACGCCCACGACATGGCTGACTATAGCTGCAGCCAAAAAGCTCGCAAAACATTTGGGTATTGCTCTAGTATCAAGTATCCATGTCAAAGAAAAGGAAATCCAATCGCTCATGGGAAATCAGTATCCATGGGCTGATTTTATTTTGGAAAAGGGCAAAGAGACAGAAATACTTTCTGATCTAGTGATAGCAAAAGATAAATCGTTAGCTGAAGAAATACGTCAGAATAACAAAAATTGTATATATGTAGGAAATGATTTGGACTTTGAAACGTATGAAGACAAAATACTTCTCCAAAAAGATCCTCATATGATTCTCTATGTCTGAAGGATTTCGTATGCAAAGTGATTTGATAGATTCGCAGAGATTATTGAAGAGATAAATAAAAAACCGAATAGATATGTTTTCACAATCTGCTGACCATTACGGGATGATGGAAAATTAAAAACACATATAGAAAAACTCAAAACCTATAAGAACGTATATTTTGAATGACAAGTAGGTAGAGTGACTATTCAGGATGTTTTCCTGAATGCGGGTACATATATTTTATGATCAAGAACAGAGACCTATAATCAGACCACTATGGAAGCGCTTTTTTATTGATGCAACGTTATTGCTACTGATGTATGAGGGATAAAAGATCAGCTCTCTGGTTGTGAGAGCGGTAGTGTTTTACCAAATGACGAACATTTCGTTGAACATACGCTCAAATTATTGGAACATATGGATCTTAGTTATGAAAAATCTTCAGCGGCATATCAATATGCCAACAAAAAGTTCAATAGTAATATACGAAGAAAATATAAAATGGATTTTCTGGAAAAATTCTTTTCAAAATAATATAAAAAAACTCCGGAGCAAATAACTCCGGAGCATAATATTGTGTGAATTAGTGTTTATGCTTTTTTTGCGATTACGGTGCGTATACTAAAGGCACGAAGTGCATCGTAGATACTCAATGTTCCCATAGCCGAATCCTTACGGCCAGTGAAAGGCAGAATATCTGGTCCACGTTGACACTGTGAATTGATGTTGATTCTACATACCTGGTTAGCAAGTTGTAATACCAACTCATCAACATTACCTTCCGTGAATAAACTGATTTGCTGGCCATAAGGCGAAAGTGTCATATAATCAACAATCTCTTCAAAATTATCATAAGGTACAATCGGAACCACGGGACCAAATTGTTCTTCATGATAGATTTTCATAGCCATGTTTACTGGATAAAGTACACCAGGAATCATCATAGTATCAAACGATTGACCACTTCTTGCATTAGTACCACGAGCACCATGAAGATATGCGTCAAACAGATATTCCCCCATCCATTTCACCTTATCCGTTTCTGGCATAGGTGTTTGCATAGGTCCTGCATTTGTTTTGCTATCATCCCATGGCATCCCGAGTGGCAATTCATCAACAGCATCAGAGAATTTTTTTACAAATTCATCTGCAATCGATGTATGTACAAAAAGAATTTTCAATGCAGTGCAACGTTGTCCATTAAAGGTCAATGCTCCAGCAACACATTCTTTTACTGCAAGATCAATGTTTGCATCAGGGAAGATAACTCCAGGATTTTTAGCTCCCAAACCGAGAATAGTGTGTAAACGGTGAGGAGTAGGATGTTGTTTGATAATCATATCAGCAACTTTACCACTGCCGATAAAGGCAAGACAGTCAATTTTTCCTGACTGCATAAGTGGAGTTATCACCGTTGGTCCATCACCATATAGCGAACCTACAACACCTTGAGGAAAGGCTGCTGCGAAACATTCCAATAAAGGTTCCATAAGCAGAACGCCATATTTAGCGGGTTTGTAGATCACCGAATTTCCCATGATAAGAGCAGGAATGATGACAGTAAGGGTTTCATTCAACGGGTAGTTAAATGGTCCCATACAGAGTGCTACTCCAAGTGGTGTTCGTGGAACGCGGGTCAACAAACCTTCAGTGGTACGGAAATCATCAGTACCTTCATTGAGTAATTGATATTCCACAATAGTTTTTTTGACATACTCGATAGTACGATCGAATTCTTTGTAGGAATCTTTACTTGTTTTTCCGATTTCCCACATCATGAGGCGGACAACTTTGTCACGGGTTTGCTTCATGAGTTCAACAAAACATCTCATATGTTCAATGCGTTGTTGCCATGGCATAGTAGCCCATATACCTCTTCCGAGATTCCAGGTTTTTACGGCTGTGTGTAATACCGATTCAGCCTGAGCGACCGTCATAAGAGGATATTTTCCCAGATAGAATGGTTTGTCTTCAGCTGTCCCCATCTGTTTATTAATGATAGGAGAATAGACTTCCTGGAAAGCACCTTCATGTGTTTTCAGCGTACCATCAAGATAGTTTATCTGATCTACATGTAAAGGCTTGAATTGTTCAGGTATCTGGCCCAAACCAATTGGAAATTCGAAAATTTCACCGATTAATTTTGTCATACGTGTTTGTTTATTTTTGTTTTTATGTAAAATTACTATATATATTTACATACAAAAGTCAACTAATTAATAAAATTGACATTTATTTCTAAATATGTATATTAAAAAAAGAAAATATAAATAAAAAAACCCAGTAATATACTATTGTATGAAAAATAAAAATGTAATAACGTATGTAAAGATACAGAAAGGCAATATGCTTCTTCTTGTACCAACCGTCAGAGAAGGCACATTTGGTATAGAAAATGATATCATGTGGTCTCTCAAAGAATTTGATTTCAAAGTCTTTGGATATCTAAATGTTGAATCAGTCATGTCTTCTATTCTCAAGGAAAGGGCATTAGCCGGAGTACCTTTCTATGATATAGATATGGATATGTATGATCCAAACACGTATCCCGATACCATGGAATCATCATTCAAAAATAGATGGGACTACGCAGTGATGCGTCAGACCTATCGTTATTTTGATCAGCTACTAATAAAAAATTTTACCAGTCCCATGCCTACTGCCTTTGTTGTTTCCTGTGAATGGAATAACAACACTCACGATGCTTTACAGATTTATCCATTGGATGATGAAAACATCTGCATCGAAGGACAAGATAAACTTGCTATTCAATTTTCTTCCTATACGGACTATTCCGAAAAAATGATTGAAGATTTGATAGTACAGATAGGTAAGTGTAAGAAACTTCCAAAAAACTATCAGAGTTTCAAACCGGTAAAAGAAGAAGAAAAGGTGATACCCGGAGAACATCTCATCAAAGAAAGCAATCCATTCTTTTTGCTCAAAGATGGGAATATCTATTGTGGTATGGATTGGATCAATCCCAATATCCTCATGAAAGGTAACTGGAGATTATTTGCAGATGAAATGATTCATCCTATAGGATGTGAAGATTGTAATCCTGGCTACAAAATGAAAATTCGCCTGCCAAGTATGGCATTAAAGATTTTCAAACATTCCTTACATAAGGATTATGCCAAAAACTTTGGCAATGATTGTTACAGTGTTTATATCCAACTACTCAATATCATCAATTCTCAGTGGAAAAAAATCCAGAAAGAAATGAATGGTGTCGAGAGGATTGTCTTTGAAACAAAATATGATGATAGCAGAAATGGTAAAGGTAGGTATATGGTAGTAGAATACCTGGACAAAGACTGGAAAGGACAAAACGTACAAGAAATAATATTTACAGAAGATAGTGATTATATTGTACAGGATAAAGAAGTTATCGCAAATGCATTGTAATAAACAGTTAATATTATTATCGCTCAGCATTTTTTATGCTGAGTTTTTTTATCTTTTGTAAAAAATACATTTTCTCTATTTTAATAAACATATAATATAACAATAAAAAGAAAAAGGGATTGACTTTATAGAAAATAATGTGTATATATAGTAATACATGAAGGTCTTTAACAAAAAGCTAAATAAATTTTTTAAAAACAAAAATATGCAGACAGAATTAGAATTATTTAATGAAAATCTGTGCAAAGCCTCCTGTCCAGAGATGGTATTCGGAGAGCTGAAAGGCACAAAAGATGAAAAATTGCAGAAACTAAAAAAACTTTATCGTGGATTTCTGCTAAAATTTCATTCAGACAAACATCCTGATCCCAAAGAGATTCATATCGCAAATGCGGTCACTTCAATGCTCAATGATTTCAATAAAGAAGCAAAGAAAAAGATCGAACAAGAGATATACGGACAATTCAATAAAAGTGCGACTAAGAATCCTATAACAGTTTTTCAGGTCGGCAATATTGAATATCGTATTTTCAAACATTTGGCAGAAGGTGATTTCTCTAATGTATTCTTGGGTGAATCTCAGTTAGAAAATGGTAATGTAGAAGAGGTATGTTTCAAGATCGTCAATGATCCTGGTGACAGTGATCTATTACAGAACGAAGCAAAAATCTTACGTGGTATCCAACACAAATCCATGCAGATACTTCTTAACCATTTTATGACTGCAGACAAAAAAGTGATCAGTGTGTTCAAATACATACCTGGTTATGATTTTGTTACCCTCCACGAAAAGTTTCCTCATGGCGTTCCACAAGAACATGCCGTATGGATGCTTGATCGTTTATTAAGTGTACTAGGATATGTCCATATCAACAAGATTGTTCATGGATGTATCGCTCCCTCAAACATTATGGTTGTTCCAAATACCCATAATACACTCTTATTGGATTTTGTTTTTTCCATACAGAATCCAAAACCAACCGACAAATTTGAAGGTCAGAATGATTTCAGTGCACCGGAAGTGAAGTCAGGAAAATATCGCGCTTCACAACAATCAGATATCTATGCTTTGGGCAAATGTATGCAGTATATCCTCGGTGGAGATATTACAACAGATGAATTCCCCAACCACATAGACAAAAGGATTGTAAAATTTTTGTCGGAATTTTTGATCAAAGATCCTGATCGCCGCAGTGATGATGCCTGGGGATTATGGCACCAGCTCAAAAAATTGCGTACTGAAGTATTCGGTGCGCCAAGCCAATTTTTGCCATTCAATGTAGTATAAAAACAAGTTCAAGTAATAAATAATAATTAAAAAAAAGGAGAAATTAATTATGGGAGGACCAAGTTACGACAGGGATGTATATTCATCCACATCATCAAGCGGGTTTTCAAGCAGTTCAAACAATGCAATGTCTTCGAAAGGATATTTGCATGATGATCTAAATCCGAAAGGAAAAGTACTAAAAACAGATGTAAAATCACCAGTTACTATCGTGTTTGATGAAACAGGATCTATGGATGCTTTTCCTAAAATCTTTTTGGATAAAGCACCGATGTTTCATGGACAAATTGAACAGCAGGGCTATCTCAAGGATTTTGCGCTCAGCTTCTGTGCTATCGGAGATGCGCGAAATAACGAATATGCACCTTTGCAGGTAGGAGATTTCGAAAAAGGCATCAAACTCGATGATATTCTCAAGAAAATTGAGTTAGAAGGTAATGGTGGAGGTCAGCAAAAAGAAACCTATGAGCTGGCTGCTTACTATTATCTCAATCATTGCGAAATGCCAAATGCAGACATGCCATTTTTATTTTTTATCGGTGACGAAGGATTTTATTCCAAAATCCCTAAATCTATTCTCAAAGAATATCTTGGGGAGAAAGATTGTGAGGAACAAGATTCAAAAAAAATATTCGCTGAGTTAAACAAAAAGTTTCAAAACAATGTATTTTTGTTTCACCGGTCGTACGGACAACCAAGCGTCGACAGAGAGGTGGTTGCACAATGGAAAGAAATATTACCTCCCGAACATTTGATTCATATGAAAGACGACAAATCTATCGTTGATTTGATGCTCGGTGTAATAGCTATGGTAAGCAATGCCAGAAATCTGGATGCGTATACTGCAGACATGAAAAACCGCGGACAGAATACTCAAAGAATAGCCGCAGTTTCCAATGCATTGACACCACTAAGCAATACCATGAGTTTGGTAAAAGTGAATGACCTGCCGACCCTTACCGGAAAAGACAGAAAGGAAGGGACGACAAGAAACAAGAAGTAGTTTTAATTGAATTTTACGGGAGATAAGGTATTGCCATATCTCCCTTTTTTTAACCAAGTAATAATCTAAAGAAAGGAAAAATAACTATGAACGTAATAGCAACATTACCCTTACGGGTAAATTTCAAAAAACAGATCGTCGATAGTATGGCTATAGATGAGATACGTATCAATACCATCAATCCTCTTGCGAAACCTCCCAAGGAAACGTTAGAGCAAGTGATGGCATTATGTCCGGATAAAAAAATCTGGATCGATCTCAAATGCAGACAACTTCGTATCGATCAGTTCTCTCATGTACCAAGTGATTTCGTTTTGTTAAACCATAAGATAAAAGTTCCGACACCGACACCTATTCATTTCGATGATCATAATGTAGGTGAAATAGCTTCTATCGTAGATGGAAATAAACTGATTTTGGCATATTCGCCACACAAAATCGTTGGTAAAGGTCAACCGGTTAATATCTTAAACCCTAGTTTGGAAATCGAAGGATTTTTTGTTCCAACAGATTTGGAATATATCCAGGCAGCCAAAGAATTGGGGATTCACAACTATCTGCTTTCATTTGTAGAAAAAGGTGAAGATATTGATGCCCTATTGGCGCTTGATCCAGAGGCAAATATCATTGCCAAGATCGAATCAAAAAGAGGTTTGGATTTTGTAATGAAAGAATACGGACGGTACAGTCAACGAGTAAAACTGATGGCTGCAAGAGATGATCTATATATCAATATGGGGAATAATAAAGCAGATATCATCAATGCTTTACGATTAATTATTCAGATGGATTGTGGAGCTATTGTAGCATCAAAAATTCTTACCTCATTTGCCAAATCCAGTGTCCCTGATATTCATGATATGACGGATTTAGAATGGTTGAGATCTATCGGCTATCGTAGCATGATGTTATGTGATAATGTGTGCGAAGAGTATGAATGTTTTCAAAGAGCAAGCAATTATATAATCAATCATGTTAAATTTTTAAAGCAATGAACATAGGACATACAGTCGTTGTAGGTCTTGGACTTGGTGATGAAAGCAAGGGAAGTATAGTAGCATATATGACAGAAAAATATCAGGCAGACGCCGTTGTTCGGTACAATGGAGGACCTCAGGCAGCACACAATGTAATCAGTGCCCAGGGGATACACCATTGTTTTAGTCAATTTGGTGCCGGGAGTTTCACACCCAATGTCGAAACATTTCTGTCCAAATATATGTTTGTAAAACCGACAAATCTTATTGAAGAAGCACATGCTCTGAAAGAAAAAATTGCATATGATCCGCTTCAACGAATAAAAATCGATGAACGTTGTGTGATAGTTACTCCTATGCATAAGCTTATTGGCCAGATGAAAGAAGTAATGAGAATACAGCGTCATGGAAGCGTAGGTATGGGAGTAGGTCAAGCAGTGTATGAAAGTATAACGAAAGATTCTTCTCAGATATTGTATCTGAAAGATATTATGCAGACAGATCGTTTATTTCAGAAGCTTGAAACTATCTATGTAGACGCGATGATCGAAGCAGAATTAATAATGCAATCTTATCATTATCCAGAAATAGCAGTATTGATGGATGAGTTCCAAAAGCAATGTCCTCAAAATATACTCTTCGATACTTATGGGTATATTGCATCCATTTTTCATGAGATGAATATTCCAGTCAGTGAAACATATTTCAATCATATGTTGCAAAGCAAAAAGAGATTGATTTTCGAGGGAGCTCAAGGAGTATTATTAGATCCAAGATTCGGTTTTATACCACACATAACCAAGACATTTACAACATCAGAAAATGCAGATGTCTTACTTGGTGGAATTGATGCAAATCGTATCGGTATTTTACGTGCTTATACGACTCGACATGGTGCCGGGCCATTAGTGACAGAAGATACGCAATTAGGAAAAATGATTCCTGATTTACATAATCTTACTCATACTTGGCAAGGACAATTTCGCATAGGTTGGTTCGATCTTTTAATGGCGCAATATTCACTATCTGTGGTAGACAACAAATTAGATAGTATAGCATTCACCAATCTGGATCGTTTCGATACATTTACTACTATCAAAGTATATACCTCATATGAATATTGTGGTACATCTCCTCATCTTCTTGATCTTTTCTTTGATTGGGAAAGAATAGGAAGCAAAATAAAAATTATCAGATTCAAGAAAGCTTTGCTCAGATCATCAGAGCAGCAAGCACTCCTCACGCAGATTCTGTTTGATTGCAAACCTTGGGATTTTCAAGTGTTTGATGGCTGGAAACAAAATATCAGCTATATAAAATCATATAAGGATTTACCTCCAAATGCGTGCAAATATCTTGATTTTATCGAATCGTCTTTAGGTGTTCCTATTTCTATAGTTTCGGTAGGACCTAGGACAGATCAGAAATTCGAGAAATTATCTTTACTATAAACCTTATTCAGTATTTCTGGATAAGGTTTTTTTTAAACAAAAAGTTGAAAATAAAGTCAATATAGTTATGATGGATTTTGAACTTTTATAAGTGTGTCAACTGATGTCTATAGAACACGATAAAGATAAAGACAACCTATATTCAAACACTATGTCTTGATGAGGAGAAGATACGCTCAAGGATATTTTATCTATACCGACATACAATCTGCAGGAAGGCATACAAAAGACGATTTTTTTGATACAACAACTCAAGAGTAAAAAAAAACCTGTAGTGGTAGCAGTGGCATGAGGATCAAATTCAGGAAAAACAACTGTATTTTCTCAACAACTCAAAGAATATTTTGGTGAAAAAATTACGATACTTTCTATGGATGATTATTCCAAAGGACATCAGTATATTATGCAGCAGAAAAAATCCGGCAATCCTATAAATTATGATCATCCTGAATATATAGATATGGATATGCTAGATCATGATATTCAGACATTAAAAACCAATAGCGAGGTTCTTCATCCTACATTTAATTTCTCTACAGGAGAGCCATGAAATAAAACAACTGTTACGCCAAACGATATTATCATAGTCGAAGGATTATTTGCTTTACATGATCAATTAAAAAACAATATAGACCTTCCTCTCTTTGTTGATACTTCGACTATAGGAAGAATGGTAAGAAGATTATCCAGCGATAGAGTACAACGATCAAAGAGTGATGTTTTACATTATTTTCTTAGCTGTGTAGAGCCAATGCATCAAAAATATATAGAGAAGAGTAAAATACATGCATCATTGATAATTCAGAATAATTATGATGCAGAGCATGAGTCGAAAAGAATATCTTCATATACTAATACTTCAGATGATCATCCAGAATGATATGATTATTCGCATCTTGTGTCCAAACAAGAGACATTGAAAATATATGAAAAAGATAAAAAATTATTTTTCCTCTATCTAGGTCCGATAGTATATCCTCAGAGTAATATAAGGCCTAAACTAGAATTTCCCATAGATGATGAAATTTGGATGCTTCGAAAACAAAGATTTGGAATATAAATAATGAGAGAAATATATCGTTAATTTTAATCAGATATTTTACTTATTGTTTTTATTACATTTTCTCTTGCAATTGGTTAGAAATTGTCTATAATACAATTACTCAGGGGCAAGAATAATTTGGTATCGTGTATCTGCGACGGACTGCAAGAGCGATAGTAAATAAGCTTCTAAGCTACATAATCTGCTCACGAGTGCTCATTGAATATGCCGGGGCTTTATATGAAGGAAGTCCTTACAGATTATATTCTGCTTATTGTAATTTGTACAAGTTCATTAACAGTACTAACTTAAAAACAAAATATATATGAAAACTCTCGATCAATTTGAAATCGCTGGAGCTTCTGTTTTGGGTACACGCCATCTTAAGATAGGACGTAATAACCAGGACAGCTTCGTTTGGATAAAAACACCTGACTATATTATATCTATAGTAAGTGATGGGTGCAGTAGTGGACTTCATAGTGAAGTCGGCAGCAAAATTATGGCTCCTTTGTTCGCTCAAACACTCGCAACATATCTATCCAAACCACATCCTAGCCTGAGTGATGAAAATTTTTTTCGTCATGACTGGTTATGGTACAATGTCAGGCAAGATGTTCTTGCTCGTGTACGTGTGCTTGCACAAAGTATGGATGAAAATCTCATCGCTACTATTTGCAAGTATTTCCTTTGTACTATAGTAGGCTGTGTGATTACTCCCCAAAGCACGTGTATATTTAGTTGTGGAGATGGAGTATTCTATCTCAATGGCAATATGCATGTGATGGGTCCTTTTCCTGGAAATAAACCTCCGTATTTATGTTATGGTATAACCGGAAGTGAAGTGACGAATAGTCAACCTTCATTACTAGATATCCAGAGACATGTTATCTGTTCTACTGACGAGGTACAAAGTATTTTGATTGGCAGCGATGGAGTAAGTGATCTTACTACGCTTGCAGATCAGAAGTTGCCTGGCAGAGAAGAGAGGATAGGTGATATCAGTCAATTTTGGACTGAAGATATCTATTTCCAAAATCCTGAATGGATACGTAATGTACTGACAACTATCAATACAGAAAAACGTAAACCCGTATGGGAGGAAAAGACAATTCTAAAATATCAGGGATTATTGCCTGATGATACAACATTCGTCGTTTTGAGAAACAAACAAAAAAACATCTGACTATGAAAACCGTTTATCTAAAAGGTCAGGCTATCCGACTCACGAAAGAAATCGGTGCTGGCCAAGAAGCAGTAGTATATGATATGGGTAATGGTCAGGTGGCGAAAATATATCGTCTCCCCAATGACCCGTATTATGCGCAATCTCCGGAAGAACAAAAAGCAGCGATAGCGAGAATCACTATCAACCAGAAAAAATTGGCAATGTATCCTGGTGGGCTACCAAGCAACATCATTACTCCGAGTAATCTGTTGACAGATAAACAAGGAGCAATCTTGGGGTATACTATGCCATTCATTACTGGCGCTGAAACACTTCTTACCTATGGAGATATGGGATACAGACATTCTATGAACATTAGCAATAATGAAATCAGGGATATCTTTCTCAATCTTCATGATACGCTCAAGGCACTCCATGCACAAAGAGTAGTGATTGGTGATTTCAATGATCTCAATATCCTCATCAAAAACAAACAGGTGTATATGATAGATACAGATAGTTACCAATTCGGTAAATTTATGAGTACTATGTATACAGACAAGTTTGTTGATCCATTGATCTGTGATAGTATCATCAAAAACAATACTCCTCTCTGGACCATGACACGCAACCATAATCCAAATGGTGACTGGTATGCGTTTGCTACACTACTTTTTAAATCGCTTCTTTTTGTTGATCCTTATGGGGGTATATATAAACCTAAGGATAGCAACAAACGTGTTAAACAACAGTTACGAGCTCATAATCGTATCAATGTGTTTAATCCGGAAGTGGTGTATCCAAAACATGCATATCCGTACAAGGCGCTTGATGAAAAATTACTTCGCTATTTTCAGGAGGTATTTACCAAAGATCTTCGTGGAGAATTTCCTCAAGTGTTGTTAAAGAATATGCAGTGGAAAACCTGTACAAAATGTGGTATAGAATATTCGACACCACAATGTCCTATATGTAATGCAGGAGCTATTCATGTTATTCCTATCAGTGTGAGTGGTAATGTACACGTACGAGAAGTTTTTGTGACCAATGGTATCATCATGTTTGCTGCTATGCAAAATGGTAAACTGGTGTATGTCTATCACGAAAACGACGAATACAAACGTGAAAATGATAAGCTGGTGATTGCTGGACCTTTGTCCCGCAGTTTACATATCGCTATCAATGGATCGTCGACAGTACTGAGCGAAACTCATACTATGGCAGTAGTTGATACTTCCGGTCAATCCAAAAAAATGTTTATAGATTGTGTAGGTACGCGCCCTGTGTGTGATGCCAATGATCATGAAATTTTCTGGGTTGAAAATGGAAATATTTATAAAAACAATCCTTTGGGATTGGCCTATTCGCCTATCAATATCGGACAATGTATCGTAGATAATACCTTACTTTGGACCGGTGATAAATTTGGCTTTGGTATGTACAAAGCAGGAAATATTTTGCAAGGATTTATATTTGATTCTTCGAGTAAGGTGATCAACGACAACGTTAATCTCCCGTTTATCAAGGGTCAAGTTATCGATGCAAAATCATATATCAGTGATTCGCTGGTGTGGGTAATGATTGCTACAAAAGATCAAAACAAGTATATCAATCATTGTATTGTGCTTGATAGACAAGGTAAGGTGATTACTCATCTCCATGAAGAGACAACAAGTCAAAACTGGTTATCTCATATCAAAGGGAAAGCAGCTGTTGCCAATTATCTTTTCTGTCCAACGGATGATGGTATCTTGCGCGTAGGTATAGATGCCAATGGAAACGTAGAGACAAAAGTGTTTGTAGACACAGAAAACCATGTCAATGAACAATCTAGTCTGCTCGTAAGTCCTATGGGAATTTATGTCATCAAACGGAACAAGATTCTTCTTGTTTCAATTAAATAACAACCCCGTAATTTTACTTTGTTTCCTGCGGGGCGAGAAAATCTCGAAAGAATGGAACAAAGTATCACAGAAATAAATAATTAAATAAAACTTTTAAAATTTACTGTTATGAAAAAATTTATGGTTCCAAAGCATTACGATGCTGTAAAAGCTGATCAGGTATATAAGATTGGCTATCAGAATTTAGCTGGCGATGCATTAGCATACAAAATGAAACATGCTATTAGCGATGCTGCTACCGACAAATTCAAGATCGCGCTTATGCCGATCGACGTGCAAAACACGTTCTGTATTCCTGGATTTGAGCTGTTTGTTGGGGGTGCTCCCGAAGACAACAAGCGACTCGCTGAATTCATTTATACAAACATGGGATGGATTACCAAAATATTTCCTACCATGGACACCCACAAAACTATGCAGATTTTTCACTCGTTATTCTTTTTGGATACGAACGGAACTCCTGTGCCTGCTTCGACCATGATCTCTGCGGACGATCTGATCAAAGGTATCTATACAATCAATCCTGGCGTGGCTGCAAGTTTAGGTGTTTCCTATACTGCACTCAAAAAACATGCTATCCATTATGCACAGTCTTTGGAAAAGAAAGGAAGAGATAAACTGATGATATGGCCATACCATGCAATGCTTGGTGGAATTGGACATGCACTTGTAGCGATTATTGAAGAAGCAATTTTCTTCCATACCGTAGCAAGAAACAGTGAATCAGGAACAGAAATCAAAGGAGGTAATCCTCTGACGGAAAACTATTCCGTGCTTTCTCCCGAAGTACTTGATACTTTTAATGGAACAGCTATTGCACAGCGCAATGCTAATTTCATTCAAAAGCTTTTGGATTATGACATGCTTATTATTGCAGGACAGGCAAAATCTCATTGCGTTGCTTGGAGTATCGATGACCTCTTGACTGACATCATGGCCAAAGATCCCAGCCTTGCAAAAAAGGTATACCTGTTGGAAGATTGTACTTCACCCGTAATTATCCCTGGTATCGTGGACTTTACCGATCAGGCCAATCAGGCTTTTGAAAGGTTCCGCAATGCCGGTATGCATTTGGTAAAAAGCACCGATCCTATTGATCAGTGGCCTGATGTTGATGTAAACAAATTTGTATAACCAATAAAAAATAAGGAGGACACTATTATGTCACAAAACGCAAGTAATATCAGTCTCTTGCAGAATGCTCATGAAGACGGAGATTTGAGTAGTGGTTCATTGAACGCGCTGACCAAAATTCCTGATATCGGAGCGATTATTCAACAGGGGCTTGGTGTGCCGATAGATTCGGTACGATCGAGCGAAGTTATTCTACTCAATATATTAGTTGATGATTCTGGTTCTATCAGGTTTGCTAGCAATGCTCAACCCATCAGGGATGGACACAATATGCTGATCAAAGCATTATTGGATAGTAAACAACAAGATAATATCGAAGTACTCAACAGGTATCTCAATGGAACGGTGTTGTATCCGTACACACCACTTTCTATTGTTCCTCAAATGGATACGAGTAATTATGATCCTAGCGGAGGTACGCCTCTCTTTGACGAAACAGCCAAGCTTTTGGCTACAGTTATCGCCAAGGCTCAGGATTTCAAAAACAACGGTATCCAAGTAAGGACGATTACCCTGATTATGACCGACGGTGAAGATTGTCATTCACGTACTAGCACGTCTGCTGACGTCAAAAAGATTGTCAGCGATATGCTCAGAAGTGAAGACCATATTGTTGCCGCTATGGGATTCGATAATGGATCATGTAATTTCAAACAAGTATTTAGTGAAATGGGAATTCCCGATCACTGGACGCTGACAGCAAATTCCAATCCAGGCGAAATCCGTAAAGCATTTCAGATATTCAGTCAAAGCGCGGTAAGAGCAAGTCAAAGCGCTGCACACTTCAGCCAGACCAACCTTGGTGGTTTCGGTGGAAACTAAAAGACATTAAAAAGTTTTTTACTTTTTAGTGACCAAGAATGTACTACAATGCCCGTGCTGTTTTTCAGTGCGGGTTTTTCTTATTGTAAAAAATACGCTTTCAGTTGTAATTATTACCCTTTTGAATATACTTATATCATCATGCAATAAAAACATACGATTTATCTTGTCTTTGATACTTTATGAAAAAAATCCCAGTATTGCTCTATACGGACATTGGTGATGATATCGATGATAGTTTGGCAATTGCTTATTTGCTTGCACATCCTGCTATTGAGCTGGTAGGGATAATCTGCGAACACAAAAATATTGCTTATAGAAGAGAGACAGCACAGCATCTCTTAGATATACTTGGTGTTTCGACTCCTATAGCAGAAGAGGAACATGATGATTTCCTCGAACATATACTCAAAACATATCATCAGGATTTAGTTGTTCTTTCTATTGCTCCGACAACACAATTACACAAGGATATGGAATGTTTCCCCGATCTTTTCCGTACAATAAAAAGAATATATTTTCAATGACAGCTCCATATTCATGAAAAAAATATAACTCCTAATATGCAAAGTTATAATTTTGCACAAGATCAAAAAGCTATACAACATATAGTACAATACGATATTCCTATGACCTTTGTAGGTAAATATATCGCATACGAAGTGCCTTTAAAAACATACGATTTCCACATATTAGCAAAGAAAAATCCTAGAGTATGGGAGTATGTATATGAAGAAGCAAAAAAATGGAAAGAAAGATTGGAAAAAATAAATGGAGAAGTCTTTCAAAGATTATATGCAAAAGAGTCAGATATTATGTCATATCCGTATGATTTGATAACCGCAGTCGCTATAACCAATGACGACATGTTTATCAAAACTATTGTAGGAAATAGAGAATATATAGGCCAGGAAAAAGATCTCCCATGAATCAAAGATATTTCTGTATTCAAAAAATTTATAGTAGATATACTGTAAAATATTACCGTAAATGTAATGTAAAATGTTGTTCCTACTTACTAATTGTAAAAAATACATTTTCTATTGCAATTGGATAGAAATTGTATAAACTACAATTAGTAATTTTATATATCTATCAATTGTACCATGAAAAAAATACTTCGACATAAGCCATCATTAAATGATTCCTGTGCATATGATCCGCAGAGTGTGTTCGCTGCGGGGATAAAAAACCACTATATAGCCAATACGGCATATCCCATCAATCATGGGCAGACCATCAATGAATATCGTGTAGATGATTATGATAAGAAATTGAAGACGCTCCAAACTACTCGGTCAGGATATGATACACTAGGACTCTATGTACATATACCTTTTTGTGAACATCGTTGTGCGTTTTGTGAGTACACCGTACTCCGTTCTGGATGAGTAGCCAATACCCAGAAAGAAATTCAGTCGACCTATGTTTCACTGTTGCTTAAAGAGTTTGATCTCTATAAGGCGGCTTTACATACCCAGAAGAAAAAGCTTATCGGTTTTGATATAGGAGGAGGAACACCTTCAGTATTGCCAGCTTCAGATATAGAACATATTATACAAAAAGCAAAAGAGTGTTTTATCGTACCCGAAGAAGTGATCATCAGTATTGAAACAACTCCCAAGATAGCAGCCGAAGAACCAGAAAAAATAACAGCATATTACCATATGGGAATCAGACGTATCAGTATGGGAGTACAGACAATCAATGCAAAGATTCTGGCTATGGTAGATCGTGTACATACCAGTATCGATCGAAACAAGAAAGCTATGGAAAACTTTCGTGCTGCAGGATTTGAAAGGTGTAATATTGATATCATGTATGGATTAGCAGGGCAACAATTGGAAGATATTCAAGCAACTATAGATCATGTAATAGAACTAAATCCCGAATACGTGACACTATATCGTACACGCTTTAAGGGGACAAAAATATTTTATCAAGCCAAAGAAGTAAGTCTCGAAGAAGTAAATACTCAGACAGATCTCTTACATGACACATTAATCAAGGCAGGATATTTTGGCATCAGAGGAAAAAACACCTATTCTCGTATCCCCAACGATCCAGGTACAAGTGATTATCTTACGGAAAGGGTTATTCATGGGACACCATATCTTGGGCTTGGATTAGGAGCTCAATCATACAATATTCATACACTAAGTTACAATCAATGAGCAGCAGACAAACAATTGACCAAGTATCAAGAAGATATTCAAGCTGACCATTTGCCTATACAAGATATGTATAACTTCTCACAGGTCGCTTCTATAGGAAAATTTGTTTCCGTATCGTTTTACTTCGGAAGCATCCATCTACCTAGTTTTCAAAAACACTTTGGAAAACCATTAGAAGCATTCTTTGCACAGGAAATACAATACGTGATACAAAAAAAATATATGAAATATGTATGAGATAGGCTAGTACTTACTGAGTCATGAACTAAAGTATATAATGGCATCATTGCTTTATTCTATGCTCCATCAGTGAAAGCATATTTGCTTGAGTTGAATACAAAATAATATGATACACTAAAATAGTATCTTTTGAGAGAAAAATAGTAGTTGGAAACTACTTAATGTAAAAAATACATTTTCTCTTGCAATTGGGTAGAAATTGTATATACTACAATTAGTCGAGATATATAACACATCATAAATGTTTTATTCCTTGACCGACATATCCATGTTAACAGCAAAAGAGTCAGCTGACATGCTCAAAAGCATGTCTCCACAACAAAGACTAGAAGCGTTAAAACACAAAGTAAGCCAAAAGACGAGAGAAGCACTTGACGCTAAGATTCGTGAAACGGTTGCTGCATATGAAAAAGATATTGAGATTGTACTTACCGCAAAAGTTTGCACAGATCCAGACAAAGACATTACAGCATTATTAAAAGGATTGTGATATATAGGTGTTAAAGTAACTTCAGACTTCCCTGGACGAGATGAAAATTATACAGGCACAACAAAAATAAAATTTTCCATCCCTGAATATTGTAATTCTGATTAATGTTTTATTTCTTGACCAACATATCGATGCTAAGCGCAAAACAATCATCAGAGATGTTAAACAACATGACTACAGAAGATAAAATCAAAGCATTAGAAAGTGGAATACAATCAAAAACAAAAAAAGCCATAGAAGATAAAATCAAAGAAACCATAGCAAAATATCAAAGAGATGTTGAAATGGCATTACAGATAGGAACCAAAAATGAAGAAATTATTATTAAAGACTTGTTAGATATTCTCGGATACAAAGACATATATATAAAAGCCAATACGTATTGAGATGATTACACAGATACTACTATAAAATTCTCTATACCCAAAGTTTAATTTATTTTACCTTCTACTTATTGTAATAAATACAGTTATATATAACTTTTATATTCTTACAAACAATGATCATGAAAACTATTTCACTCAACAACAGCGCTTTTATTAGCGTAGACAACACCAAAACATTTGAAGATCAAAACCTCAATGAACTCTATGTTAAAGAATGAGAGGATGTCGCGGTACTCAGTAAAAAGATTCTAGATCTCTGTAAAACCTATGGCATGTTTACCATTAATGTGTTAGAAAAACATCCTCTCGGACACATTTCATTGGCAGCAAATTACAAAGACAAAAACGTATTTGATCTGATTACCTATGAAGAAGTCAAAGAGTGGACCGAGGAAAATAACGGGATAGGAGAGAGAGCAGAATTTAGTCTTTCAGAATTAAAAAAATTTTTGTCTGAGGTAGGGTCACAAAGATTATGGCCAGACCATTCGATCCAAAATACAGAATGAGTCGAACTGATGGAGCCATTGAAGGAAGCAGAATTTGATCTCACTATCGTCAAAGGGACCAATCCTGGTAGAGAAGCATACAGCGGATTTGATGAAACAGAACTAGAACAAAAATTACAGACAAAAGAAATCAAAAAACTTTTTATCAGTGGACTCGCTACAGATTATTGTGTGGGTAAGACCGCAGAGCATGCTTCAGATAAATGATTCGAAGTATATCTGTTGAGTGATGCAATCAGAGGAGTTGCTGAATCTAGTACCAAAGAGATGTTTGATATCCTTACTGCAAAATGAGTGAAATCCATCACCTCAGAAGAATTCCAAGATAGTATTTCTCAGAACTTCGATCCTGAAAAAATAACTGACTAAACTTTATTTCTTTACTCCCATTCCCATGACATTTAACGCAACCGCATATAAACAAAACCTCCAGGCATTCCCTGAAATAACGTTTGAAGAATATCAAACGATCACTGATCTTCACGTCAGGAAAGATATTGCCAAAAAAAATAAAATCATTCAGACGGATGCGTACAATAGGACGATGAATTTCCTCAAAGGAGAGAGATGAAGAAAACAAGAGACGTTCACGCTTTCGTTTAGGAGATCTCCAAATAAACAATATGTCGTGGTCGATGGAATCAGAAGTGCACTCAAAGATATTCTGGGAGTTCAAATAACTCAAGCAGAATTAGATTTTGCCAAAGCATTTTATGCGGATCAAAAAGCTAAATGAGGAAATGGATATTTCGATGAACACATGCGACAGGAAGTAGTAGATAATGGAGGACATATTCCGCTTCATATAAGAGCGGTAGAAGATGGTACGGTCATTAGACCCAAGGAACCAGTTATGACGGTTTCTTGACCAGCAGAGCTCGCAGCAGTCTATGAACCTGTATTTCTTAGAGCATTTTTCAAAAGTATCGTAGCAACTGACGCACATTACTTAGAAGAGATTATCGGACAATGAAGGGTTGCAGAATTTGGTAAAAGAGCGACACCAAACGAAGATTTTCATTTAGATGCCGTAGAAGCAAATATCGTTGGAGGTGGTCTCAAAATTACTTCAAATGATACCGCGGCTTTAGTCTATCCACAAACCCTTTCTGGTGGTACTACGGCTCACAGATATCTTGCATGTTATCCGACAGAAGATGAGGCATTCATCAATGCTATCGAAAAAGCTGATAAGATTGGATTACTCGTAGATTTGGTAGATTCCTACAAAGGTATAGACAAGATTGTAGCGCTCAAAAAGAAATATAGAGCTACAGGCAAAGTCATTGGTATGAGATTGGATAGCTGAGATTTGGCAGATCAAGCAGTCTATGCACTCAAAAAATTACAAGAACATGATATGTTAGATCCAATATTAGACAAAATAGTAGTAGCAGATATTTCCACCGTAGATGATGTAAGACGTGTCGAAGACGCAGTAATCGCTGCTGGATTTGATCCAAAAGAATTTATTCAATACGGACTTGGATGATTGCTTGTCGCGAGAAACAAGACCAGAGATGCTTTGTCTGCAGCATACAAATTGACGGAAACAGAAGATGGACCAACCGGAAAACTTTCCAACGATGTAGATAAAGAACCGACTCCAGGAACTCCAAATATAGAAATAAGAGATGGATACAGAGTCATCGTACAAGAAGATGAAGAAATGCAATGAGAGAGATTGTTACAAACTGTATATGAAAATGGAGCTTTATACTATGACGAAAATGATGTCCAAGCAATTAATCAAGCAAGAATAAGAGTAGGAGAAACATGAGAACGAATGAAATATCCTACTATAGAAAGTTTCAAAACACAACAATATCGTCAAGAGGTTAGAGAGAAATTGAGCGGAGTAATTACTGCTGAAGTAAACAAAGAAAAATTATATGCAATGGGCCAGGAGACATTTTGAGAAGAAGCTAAATTTGATGTACGATTGAAAACACCAAACGCATATATGTGAGGAAAAATATTATATGATGTATTGGAAACGAAAGAATGAAGAGAATATATTTACGCCTATCTTATGAAAATACAGCATGGCATTTTAGTATAATTTGTATAAAACACAAAAAAACCTAGATAATACCTAGGTTTTTTTGGTATTATTTTCTTATTGTAAAATATACATTTTCTCTTGCAATTTATAAATAAATCAGTATATTTGATAGTGAAGATAGAAATATATAGATCAATGGGTATAGAATTACTACTACAATAATTACTTATTTTATTGTGTAATTAATTGGGTAGTAAATTGTTTACCTACTACATAATGTATGAAATACAATTACTAGGACAGTAAATATGAATGAAGATAGTTTTTTTACTCACTACTTACTGTATAATATACAATTATTTATTTTCTAACCATTATATCATGAAAATAGGAATAGCACAAATCAATACTAAACTAGGAGATATCGCCTACAATCAAAAAAAGATTGAGGATGTAATTCATCAGATAGGAAAAGATGCTGACGTTATCGTCTTTCCAGAAATGGCAATTTCAGGGTATCCACTCAATGATATGATTGATGATGAAAATTTTGTAAAAGAACAAAAAGAAGTGATCTACAAAATCAGAGATCTTGTCATGCAAACCAATCAAAATCTCAAAGTGATTTTGTGATATATAGATTACAATGAAACTGAGGTATTGCCTTCTGGTGAGATGAAAAAATATAATGCTGCAGCAGTGATTGGAAAAGATATTCAGACCTATCATAAGAGATTATTGCCAAACTATGATGTCTTTTTTGAACAAAGATATTTCTCTCCTGGTCAAGAATGATTGACCTTCAAAATAGGCAAAGACCTCAGTGGAGCATTAACCATCTGTGAAGATATACGAGATGATAATTACGAGGTAAAACCTATCCAAGCATACAAAAACAAAGATGTTGATGTGGTGTTCAATATTTCCAGCTCTCCATATACTACCCAAAAATTACAAAAAAGAATGAAGTTGCTTGCGAAACATGCAAGAGATATAGATGCTCATATGGTCTATGTTAATCAAGTTGGGGGACAAGACGAATTAGTATTTGATTGAGCAAGTATGGTAATGACCCCTGATGGAAATTTAAGACATCTAGGAAAAAGATTCCAAGAAGATATATGTATCGTAGATACAGAAGAAAAATTTCCTTATGAATATACCTATGATGTGTTATTGGAAAATAAAAGTCCCCAGGCATCTATGATTGAAGCAATGAAGCTTTGAGTCAAAGATTATCTAGCAAAAACAGGAATCCAGGATGTCGTTATTTGAGTTTCATGAGGAATAGATTCAGCATTGAGTTTATATCTGCTTTCACAAGTCCTTGCACCAGAGCATATCCATGCAATCTATATGCCTACAAAATACAATAGTGACGCGTCATATACATTAGCAAAACAACTCGCTGACAATCTATGAGTTCATTTACAAGTCTGAGAGATCAATAACCTGCTCAAAAGTTTTGAAACATTCGGAGATGAACAGTTATGAACCAAACTTGAAGGCATAGCTCACGAAAATGTCCAAGCAAGAATCAGAGGTATGATACTTATGAATATTGCCAACAACGTTCATGGTATGGTAATCAACAATTCTAATAAGACTGAACTTGCTATGGGATATGGTACATTATACGGTGATTTGATTGGAGGATTATCCATGATCGGCGATCTCAACAAAAGAGAAATCTATGATCTCTCAAAATATATCAACGAACATACTCACAAAGAAATCATTCCTGAATGAATCATCACAAGAAAAGCTTCTGCAGAATTAGCTGAAGGACAGGTAGATCCTTTTGATTATGAACATGTTTCTGACGCTATAGAAGAGTTACAATTCGGTGTATCAATCCAAGAGGTCGCTGAAAAATATCATCTCGATATCGAAGAAGTCAAAGCGATGAGAAAAAGAATCAAAATAAATGAATTTAAAATAAGACAAGCACCACCAGTCATAAAGCTCAAAGAGAGATCAGTGGGCATAGGAAGATTATATCCTATCGTTGAATAACTGATAGACTTTAGAACGATAGATAAAAAAATTCCCATCGTTCCATCGTTCAATCGTTCCCATGTCATCGCTAATTAATTATCTCAGCAATTTTACATTGTAACCCCTATCATCATGGAAAATCAAGAACTCATCTATTATCCTATCCTTGATCTTGTACGCGAAAAAGCGCAACAACGAGAAAAAAAGATCCAAGAAGATTTGGGCAAGACCCTCAAAATAACAGATAATATCGACGAAGCAAATGCATTTCTTGTGGGTTGAGGAGATGGATTTATGCTCGATGCTATGAAGAAATATTATGACTTTACCAAGACACCTGAGGAGAATAAGTTGTTTTTTGGGGTAAATTGCGGAACGCTCGGATTTCTATTAAATGATATTCATGAGTTAGACAAAATTCCTAAGACGAGAGAAGAGATTGATATTGTTAAGTGATATATCATGCAGGTAGAAATACTCAAAAAAGATACCCAAAAAGAAATTAAATATGCTATCAATGATGTCGTAGTCGGAGGAAATGTATTAGATTATTTCAAATTTTTTATCAACGGAAAAACTATCAAGGAAGAATTTTATGGAACTGGTGTGATGGTGTCTACGGCATTAGGAAGCTCAGCATATTGGCTCAATAACTGAGGTCCTTTGATGTCATCAGGAAGTGATGTACGATGAGTAAGTGGTATTGCCGCACTACCTTTTCGTCCTAGAGGTATGAGACCAGAACAGATAACCATCAAAATAAAAGGAAGGAGTCCTGCTATGGTTGGGGTCGATGGATATCAAGGAAAAGTAGATGATATCGAAGAATTGACTATTACTCCAACTGTACATTATACCAATGTAGCATTTCTCAAGGACGAACATTTCAATACCAAAAGAATGTTGCTTTCCCAGCAAAAAATCCTTGGAGAAGATATCTAATGTTTTATTCCTTTATTGTATTCACTATGGAAACAAAGATATGATTGTTCATTACTCGTTGCCAGCCAGGATTTCATGATGGTCATCTTGATAGTATTCATGAGGCTTTTGATGCTGGTATGACCAAAATTATCATCGGTGTGGGTTCTGCAGACAAAGAATTCACCAAAGACAATCCTTTCACCTATAATGAAAGAAAGCACATGATAGAGTTATCGCTACAGCAAGATATGCCCGACGTTCAGATGGAAATATATCCTATTCCCCATTCCAATGATGGAGAACAATGGAAAAATTATATCCTAAAAAACCTTCCTCCATTTGATTACCTAATTAGTTCAAATGCTATGGTACGAGAATGATTTAAAGATGCAGGCAAAAAATTTTTTCAAACCAGCAACACAACAAATACGAGAGCATCAATTATAAGAAACAAAATATCAATGGGAGATTATAACTATCTCTACAAGGTATTACCAGATACGGTAGTAGAATATCTCAAAGAAATAAAATCATTTGAGAGACTCAGAGACATATTCAAAGATGAAAGAGTAACACCAAATATTGTAACGGATGCCATCTTCTTTGATGAAGAAGGAAAATTGGTGCTCATCCAAAGGACCAATGATCCCCAATGAATAGCGTTGCCAGGATGATTTGTGGATTACGGAGAAAGCACAGAAGATGCATGTATAAGAAAAGTAAAAGAAGAGACAGGCGCAAATGTAGAGACGATAAAATTAGTTGGCATCTATGATAATCTTTCGAGAGATCCTCGTGATCATAACATCAGTGCGGTATATACAGCAAAATTGAAAACAAAAGAAACCGATCGGACAACAGGCAACAAGACGGTGATCAAAGTAAATCCTCAAAATATAGATCAGATAAAATTTGCATTCCCTGATCATAAAAAAATGATACTCCACGCTACAAAAGATATTTTTTAATTATTTACCGCTATTATTATGAACAAAGAAACAACATGATTATTTATTACTCGTGCTCAGCCATGATTGCATATCGGACAAGAGGACGGTATCAGACAATGAATTGATCAATGAATGACCAAGATCATTATCGGTGTAGGTTCAGCAGACAAAGAGGGGACAAGTGAAAATCCTTTCACGTTTCTAGAAAGAAAAGAAATGCTGGAACGTAGTGCTAAGGAACTTTTACAAAATATAGAAGTAGAGGTGTTGGCAGTACCAGATTTTGGAGATAATACACAATGGAGAAATTTTATCTTCGAAAATGCATCAGATTTTACCTATGTTTTGACCGGCAATGAAAATGTTAAAAATGCATTCAAAGGTACCGACAAGAAAATCATCCCCATCGAGATCAGACAGTTTGTAAAATCATCTACTATCAGAAGCGACCTAGCAATTAGTAACTTTTCAGCAATAGAAAAAGTACTTCCTAAATCTGTAGTCGACTATCTCCATCAGATAGATGCGCCAAAAAGACTCAGAGATATATTCAACAAAGAAAGAAAGACACCAAGTCTCGTAGTAGATATCGTATTGATAGACGAACAGGGAAAATTAATTCTTATTGAAAGAGGACATTTCCCAGAAGGAAAAGCACTTCCTGGTGGGTTTAATGATTATGGAGAAACAGGAGCTCAGTCAGCTATCAGAGAAGCAAAGGAAGAACTTGGCGTAGATATTGAGATAGAAAAAGAATTGTGAATACGAGACAAACCAGATAGAGACCCTCGTGGGCACAATGTGAGTCGTGCATTCAAAGCTAAAATTGTTGGAGGAAAACTCCAAGCAGGAGATGATGCAAAAAGATTCTTTGAAATAGATCCAAAAGATATCGATACTCTCCATTTCGCTTTCCCTGATCATAAAGAAATGATTTTGGCAGCCTTGAAATGATAAGAAAACTAAAATAATTTTCATTTCGTCTCAATTAAAAAAAACTATCCGACAAAACGTCGGATAGCCAAATAATAAATCTTGATGGGTATTACTTTTTCTTAGGTTTACTAGTAAAGTCCATAGATAGGGTCAATTTTTCACTGATGTTGATTCCAATAATAACAGAAAAGTTTGGTATTTTTTTGGTGGTAGTAGTGATACCAAAAATTTCAGAGAGGATTTGTTCTGCATATAACCATTGAACTTCTTTGGTTTCCGCTTCAACTACTCTTTCAGCAGTCTTAGGTGCTAGGTTTAGCATTGGTTCCGCTTTCAACAGAGCTTTTGTAGCAAGTTCTGATACAAGATATCCAATCCGGTTTTGTACCAAGAATTGATTCTTGAGTACAGGAATAATCTTTTTGAAATGTACTGTTGAAAATACGAAAGACAAAGCTATTGAAGGTTCATCTGTTTCATCAGTAAGTTTAACATTGAAGGTGAGAGATAATTCTCCCGATGTTTTTTTTGGTAAAATTTTGTAATTAAGTATTAATTCGATAGCGCCTGCTGGTAATTCAGTAATAGGTGGGAAGTCGTCTTCATCAAAGATATCTTTTATATCATTTGCATCAAGATCAAAGTCCAGACCACATGAGCCTGTATTGCTAGCAGTTTTAAAGATACTTACTAACAACTCATTCAAGTCGCCGCCCTTTTTGGCATTTTCATCCAGTAACTGATCCAAAGGAAGATCCCCTCTTGTTCGCAGTTGTCCTGCAGTAAGAAAAGCTTTTGCGATACCAATACCGATGAGCACTTTTGTGCCCGTAACATTTTTTTTAAACATACGATTAATTTTTTTTATGGTTTATATATGTGTTTTGTTATTATACTTATAAATATTTAAAATAAAATGTCAAGTAAATAAAAAAATAATACTAAATATAAAAATCGGCACATTGCCGATTTTTAAATAATAAAATATGTTTATTTATGTGTATGTTGTTCTTTGACATACAAGCCATACGCAATAGCAAACAATGCCATAAACGGATAGACAATCATTCTATCTACAAAGCTCTGTAATACCAATCATTCAATACTCAATCACAATATTCCGACACCAAATGCAAAGACGATCATTCCATAGAGTTTTCTTTTTTTGGTGATTTTACTATCAGTATTTTTTTCTTCTTCGTATGATTTATAGGCGATATAATGAAGATAAGTGTAGAGGTATAATCGTCATAAAAATCATAACATTCAATATTCCAACCATATCTGTAAATATTGATTTTCAGGGTTATATGCTTTGATACCTTCGACTTGATGTGATGCTGGTCATGCAGTTCCTGCACCTTGTCACCAAAGTGGCCTTTCTCAGATTTTATTCAAGGCTTCCACTACGAGTCTAAAATGTCCGGTATTTGAAAACTCTCTCGTAATGATTTGTTTCTGTCAGAAATACGTGACGATACCAAAAACCAATAATACGGGAACAAACCAACGCAGAGCGATTTTCCGATATTTCCTAGGGAATTGCATCAGGATCAAAATGATCGTTTGGATAATCCAGACACCCCAAGCCGCTCTCGAAAAGGTCGAAATAATAGCGAGTCCATACAAACTTCCTCGTCAGATTTTGTCTCTCAGTGGTTTATTTTTGAAACATAAAACAAAAAACAATGGCCAGAAAGCAATCAAGAAAAATCATCGGCTGATCGGTCTCTCAAACAAAAATTGGTTACGTGCATAGCCACTATCATACTGAGTGTAATAGGCAGCAGGAGGCGCGATACCGACGTCACCTTCATAATTCCATTGGTTATATCATGCAAATTTTAGCAGATTAGGCATCAACCAAAGGATACCTCGCCAGAGCAAACTTCCTATCAATAGGGTCTTCATGATTCTCGTATATCGTTTTACAATATTGATTTCTCTCGTACCAAAAAACAACAAACTTATAGCAAAAAATACAATAAAAATCAGGAATCCTATCATGCTATATCTGATGGACATAATCCATGTTCCGACTCCACTATGATTGATAAATACGGAAACCAAAAAACTTACAACAACGGTAGCCAGAAAAACTCGTACGAAATTTTTCAAAGGAAAGGTGGTAAAAAACTGTTTGAAATTTCTGCCATGAGAAGAAATTGGCGTTAACGTGTTGTCAGAATTTTCCGTGTGTATTCTATTTTTCCAAAAATATCGTCCCAAAAAACCAATCAATCCGATGATGATAATCTCTTTCCACATCCAGATGATTTTCCAGATAGTTCAATCAAATCCTAGTTTATAGGTGACAAAAGTCTGGAGAAAAAACTGGAGCAAAAGTCAGATGAAAAATATTTTTGCTACAAGGGTTAGTGCTTTGATAATCTTATTTGATGGTTCCATAACGATACAACTAAATGATTAAAATGTTGAGGGAGGAAAAGATTGAAAGACAAAATACGTATGTTTTCGTTTTTTTTTATTTGTTATATATGTGTTTGTTATTTGTTATTTTATAAGTATTTTACTGACTTGATAGAATAATATGATGACCGTGATAGCAGCGAGAATTCATTGGATAAACCATGCTTTCATGACAATAGTCGTTTCGTTGATACCTTTTTTTTCAAAGAGATGATGAAGCGGTGCGACCAAAAACAGTTTTCTTTTGAAGTATTTTTTCCAGAATATTTGCAAAAAACTTGAAAGTAAATCTACGATAAATAATCAAAAGAGTATGATAAAGGGAATCAAAATTCACGTTCTCATATTCAAGAAATAGAGGAGCGAAGCAATAAGTCCTCACAGGGCAAACGCTCAGCTATCACCCATAAATATTTTGGCGGGATGAATATTGTAAAACATAAATGCTACGAGTATAGCAACTACGATAGCGATCACGGTAGTAGCTATATAGGTCTGATTAAAAAACAACATTATTCCAAGGACAAAGAGAATGATAGTCATCAATCCACCAGCCAAACCATCGAGTCCATCAGTGATATTTATAGCATTGACGATCGCGATAGTAGCGAAGAACGTAAGTACCGGATAGAATAATCCGAGAGAGATTTTGCCTGCGATCGGCCATAAATTTACATAATCTATTCAGAGTCTACTGTAAAACCATCGGCTAATAAATGCTGAAAATACTACCATACCGATCAATTTTGCTTTGGCACTGAGTCATTTTACCTTACCAAATCACTTAATATTCAAAAAGTCATCGAGTAATCCTATGAGTCCCATACTAAAGAAACCGAAGAGCAAGATATAGGTTTCTTGTCTATTAAATAAGGTATTGTTGATCAATCCATAGTCTTTTAAAATATAGGAAAGTCATATCATCAATGCCATCACCACCAAAAAAATACCACCTCACATAGTTGGCGTACCTTTTTTGTGTTCATGCATTTCGCTGAAAATTTTTGATTGTTCTCAGGTAACGGAAACCTCACGAATAGTTTTTCCCAGTTTATATTTTTTCAAGATGGAAATATAAATCGGATAGAGTATTCGCGAAATGAAAAATGCAATCAACGCAAACATGATAATATTATTTAACTTCACTAACATGAGAGTAGTTGTATAACTAAAAATGTCGAATAGATGAAAGTGTAGTCAAATTTATAGTGTAATTCAAGCATAAATGTCAATAAAGCTATTGTCAATACTATTTTTGACAAGAGAATAATACTAAGTAAGTATTGAAAAATTAAAATATCTTTTTATAATCAGCAAGAACTTTTAGTTGGAAAAATGACCATGCAGCACGAAGCAATCCTCTATTCTCTTGATCCCAAAATTCTTTTTTCTCAGATTCATGAGATGAACGATTATGATAGAAAAAAATATTCGAAGCTCGAAGAACGAACACAAGAAAATAATGTGCATGCTATGATAGCTTCTGAATCCGATGTGCATTACAAAATATTACCTATCAGACCGAGAGTACAGATATTCTATTATATAGGGAATATTTCATTGCTCAATCAAAAAATACTCGGTGTTGTCTGACCGAGAGCTATGTCGCTCTATGGGAAACAAGTACTAGAATCATTATTCACTTCAGCACAAGAGTATGATCTTGTGACGATTTCTGGGATGGCTGATGGGGTAGATCAACTTTGTCATAAGCTTTCTCATGAGTACAATATTCCGACGATCGCTGTGTTGTGATGAGGATTATGACGATATATGAAGAGACCAGAACGTGCAATTATCGACAAAATAGTCGCTGCTGGTGGACTCGTACTTTCAGAATACAAGCTCTGAGAAAGGCCGAGCAAGTATACATTTCCACAGAGAAATCGCTTGATTGCTGGATTAGCTGATGTGCTTTTTTTGCCGGAGGCGGGAGAAAAATCGGGCAGTTTGATAACGGTTGAGTGTGCACTCACGATGAAAAAACCGGTCTATGCGACTCCGAGTTCCATTTTTGCACCGACCAGTGCGGGTATTTTACAGCTTATAGAGACAGGCTCCGTAAAGCCGATTTTTGATCTCCCCAGATTTCTCGCCACTCACTTTACTCCAAGAAATATTTCATCCAGACCCATTCCTACCATAGAACTTTCCGACCAAGAACGATGACTCGTATCCGTCCTCTCTCGCGATGAATGAATGGAAATTTCTTCACTGGTCCAATGAATGTGATGGAAAATTCAGGAAATTGTTTCTGTAGTATCTCTTTTAGAAATTAAATGAGTAGTTGGTCAGCAAGAGCCGGGAAAATATATTTTGATATAAATTATTTTCTTAAGGAAGCAATAATAACTTCATATTGAAATTCATCAAGCATTTCATATCTCTATACTATACGAACATCGTGTTTTTACTATTTTTTGCTAATTGATGTTTTCCAAAAAAAATAAAAAAAAGTGACTTATCCTTGCGAAGAAAGGGTTTACCCTTATAGAAATGCTTATCGTAATCGTAATTATCGGTATCCTCGCAGCAGCACTTATCCCTAGACTTTCAAGTGCGAGAGGAAGAGCCAACGATGTCGCTCGTAAAGCTGATCTCGCTCAAACAGCAGCAGCATTGGTATCATATCAGATAGATAGAGGATCTTTTCCAACGTCTGCATGAACATTAGCAAGTATTGCAAGTGATTTAACGTCAGCAGGTATGTCAAGTATTCCAAAAGATCCAGTTTCTAGCAGAGTAATTGCTACTATTAGTACAGTATCTGGACAATATTATTATTCACCTATTACAAAATCATCTATACCAAATAATGGATTTGTTGTTATTGCTGCATCAGAAACCGAATGAGGAGCAAATTGGGACAGAGCATGATTATTAACTGCTCCCTACAATACATATGAAGCAATAATGTCAGGAATGTGTAATCAAAATTGTGTAAAAAACTGAGATAATTTGAGATATATCTATCTCTACTAAAAAACTTACCATAAAAAAATAGCCCTGCATACCAGCAGGGTTTTTCTTTTGTAATAGACGTCATTCTCGCGAACGCGGGAATCCAGTTTGCTACGCAAGGTATGGATTCCCAATCAAGTTGGGAATGACGTAAGAGAGTTTACATAATAATTACCTCAGGTTCTAGCTCTACATCAAACAACTCTAAGATTTTTTTTTGTATAGCTTGAGCGAATGCTCGTATTTCTGGACCGCTAGCACCACCATTGTTGACGATGATGAGCGCGTGTTTATCGTAGGTAGCTACTGATCATTCAGACTTTCATTTATATCCAGCAAGCTCGATAAGTTGACCAGCTGATAATTTGAATGCAGAATTCATAGTTCAGAATTCAGAATTATATACTTCAGTTCATTTTAATTGTGGATATTTCACCAATAATTTTTCAAACTGATCTTTTTCGATGACAGGATTTTTGAAAAAACTTCCAGCTGTTCCAATTTTTTTTCGATCAGGCAATTTTCCTTCTCTGATATATGTGATGATATTCGCTACTTCTTGAGCCGTAATCTTGCTTGGGTTGATTCATAGAGTTGCAATACGTTCTTGGATATCATGGTATTGAATATTTGGTATATAGTCAGAAGATTGTTGTTCAAACTTAAACGTAACCGCCGTGATTATTACTTTATTTTTCAGGTCATGCTTAAAAATACTCTCACGATATTCAAATGCACATTCGTTATGTGTTCGTACTTTTTTTTCTTTTGTGGCTATATCTATTCATTCAACTGCATAAATAATATCTTTGGCTTCTTTACCATAAGCGCCAATATTCCCTACAGGAGCTGATCATACTTGCCCTGGGATGCTGACCAAATTTTCTCATCAGACAAATCATTGTTCCAGACTCCACATCATTACTTCATGTCGATTTTCTCCAGCACCTACTTTTATATATATATTATTATCTTCTTCTTTTACTATTTCTTTTCCCATCAATGAGACTTTCACTACCAATCATGTATAGTCTTTTGTGAAGAGGATATTCGCACCTCCACCAAGAATAAGATGTGGTTGAGTAGAAAAAATATCGTTTGAAATCAGATCCAAAATATCTTGTTCATGTTTTACTTCAGCGAAAAAATCTGCTTGTACGTCGACTGCGAAAGTGTTATATGGTTTCAATGAAATATTCTTTTGGATATCCATGACGACACAATGAAATGAATAAATATTTTTTACTATTTTAATTAAGTACTCAAATACATTCTATATGATGCGTCTGGGGAAACATATCAACCGGTTGGATTTCTTTGATGCTAAATCCTCATGTAATCAAAAGTTCGATATCTCTGACCATAGTGACAGGATTACAAGAAATATATAACAACGTAAAATCTGATTCTTTTTTTAGATCACAGATCATTTGGACAACGTTTTTATGAAGACCATCTCTAGGTGGATCGATGATGACGAGCCCAAGATTTTTTATTTTATCTTTGATTTCTGGTGTCTTGGTAAACGCCTTTTCTGCGGGATTAGCCAAGAATATGACTTTGTCTTCTAAGCCGTTGATCTTCGCATTATATCGTGCATCAGTAATTGCTTCTTCGACAATTTCTATTCCTACAAGTTTATTGCCCTTCCCAGATTTCAAAAAACTGATACCAATACTTCCTGTTCCACAATAGAGATCAAGGATCATTCCTTCGATATTGCCGACCATTTTCATGGCCTGGCCAAAAAGTTGTTGTGCTCAGAGCGTATTCGTCTGAAAAAACGAAAAAGGAGACACTCTGAAAGAGATCTCATGAGTATTTTCTATTCCTGTTTTTTTGATATCGACCACGGTCTCATCAGTGCTTTCTGGTCATTTTTTAAACATAAGTTTTTCATAGATGTATCAATCTCACCAAAATGTTTTGGTTACACAATCCTGTGATCTGATAATGTCAGCCAAACCATTATTATAGGTAATTACCAAGCTCGTTACTTTTTTATTTAAGAACGGATCTTGTTTCAAAAGTTCCAAAAATTCATCCCATTGTCAGATGGTCTTATCTTTGAGATTGTTGTCCGAGACAGCAAGGTTGACGAGAAATTGGTTCGTATTTGTTCCTTCTCTTATGATGATATGTCTAAAAAATCCTTGATGGGTCATTTGGTCATAAGCGGGGAGTCATGATGTCCTGCAGAGTTCTTTGATATATTGGAATATTTCGTTGGCTTCATCAGAAATAAGTGCGCAATTATGGATATCTATGATTTTGCTAAATTCTCCTTGTTTGTGGAAACCACAACTTCGATCAGACAGGGTTACATTCACTCCTTCAGGATTTTTGCTGATATATTTCCCGAAACTAAACTCGATTTTATTCCTATATTTTTTCTCTTCAGGAGATCAAATGATAGATAAAACGTGTAAATCTGGCAATTTTTTTTTGATCTTGGTAAATGCATCATTGACGATGTCTTCCTTCAATTTCAACTGATTTCCATAACTCAACATCTGCCATTTACACCCTCCACAACCAATTTTTGGTAATTCAGAATTCAGAATTCAAAATTCAGAATGAGATTCGTTTTTCTGCACTCTGCATTCTACATTCTGCATTAATGTAAAAAAGTGAGGACAAAAAACTTCCCCATCTACGATTTTAGGATCAAGTGATTGAACATGGGTGATATGTGCTTCTACGTAATCTTTTTTCTGTTTTACAATTCTCAAATCCACAATACTTCCGGGCAAAGCACCTCATTTGATCAGGATTCTTTTTCCATCGCTCATTCTCGCAAGTCCTACTCATCCATATCATATTTTATCTATCTTCACTCTCGTGAGTACTTTGGCCATATGGGAAATTTTAAAGTATTAAAGCCCTAATTTGCTTCTCAAATCTGCTTCGATCTTTTCAATAGCATCATCAGCATTGATAGAGATAACTTTTCCTAACCCTTCGAAATATTTGATCACAGGTAATGTTTCCTGTATAAACGCATCAATTCTTGTGTTGATAGCTTCTGTAGTATCATCAGCACGACCTTCAATGGTAGCTCTTTTTTGTATTCTTTCGATTGCCTTCTCTTTGGATAATTCAAAATGGATGATAACAAAATCTCTTCCGTATTCCTTCATCTTACTTTCCATAAATTGTGCTTGTTCCATAGCTCTTGGAAATCCATCCACCATAAGTCCGACATTTTTTGTTGTAGCTATTTGGAGCGCCGTGTGAAATCGGTCATGACTGACAAAATGAGGTACTAACTTACCGTTATTTACGATATTTTTACAAAAATTTCCTATAATATTATCATTGGACATGATAGCTCTAAATAATTGTCCCATCTCCAAAAGATCGTATTGACCATCAAATTCCTTTAATAATAATTTTCCTTGTGTTCCCTTTCCACATCCTTGGATGCCGAGAAAAAATAAGTCCTTGTTCATTGTTCCGTTGCTTATAAAAAAAATAAAAAGAAATCTGACTACGTGAAATAGTCATGAAATATATTCATGAAAATGATAGTAGCAATGTGTTTATGGTTTTCAATAAATTGTTTGAAATTATTTACATACCTCATCGATTATTTTTTTTGCAATATTTTTTTGAGCAGAATCGGTAATCTTTGGCATAATAACATCTTCTATCGACTTCTTTATATTCTTACTATTATTGAAATCTTGTATAATAAAATTTCCTCCTCTGATAGAAAACACAAACTTTAATTCTTTATCAATATCAGCTTCACCTCTCATGGTTTTGGAATAGATTGCTCTGATTTTTCTGGCAACTTGCATGACTTGAGCTATGGTGACGAAGATGTTGTAGATTTTTTTATCATTAGGAACTTCTCCCTGGACAATATATTTATTCCAGAAATTTTCAAATTCTTCATAGGTCATCTGTGATACAGGACCATCAATATATTTGGATACGATAAATCATTCTTCCAATGCCTCCGGATAATCATCATTTATAATTCTTGCTCTATCGAGGAATTCTTGTGCGATATCAGTTGTTCCGAGATAATATCTTGGGTTCATTAATCCGACAATAAGTACAGAGGGATGTGCATAAATTCTTCCCAATTGCGGATCATTGATATATCTTTGTCCTGCCAACAACGGATTGAGAAGTTTAGCGATTCCAGGTTTGAGGGTATTTATTTCATCAAGGAGAATAATCGATCCTGGTGTCTGTAATCATCTAATGAGTTCACTTTTTTGTTTAAACGATCATTCTGCATTGAGTTCTGGAGAAAACAAAAGATCTTCTTTTTCCATACTTTGATTACATGAAATATGGAAGAGCTCTCTGTTGGTCAGGTGAGAAAGAATATCCATTTTGAAGTTTTTACCTGTTCCTGCTTCACTCTCTACGATGACAAATCATTCTTTATAGGTCTGTTGTTGATCCAATACTTTTCACATTTCTTCAAGAAATTTTTTGATACTTGGGCCTATTACGGTCTTTGAACTTAGATGAGGAACTCTAGGTCTAGAGTGCAAATCCCACAATCCTCCAGAAATTTTATTCATCACTTCCAACATTCTCGGGATATAATATTTCTTATCCATAGCCATGATCTTGTCATGGAGTTTGATATATCTTTCGTCGGTCTTGTAAGTATCTCACACCTCATTTTTCAACTGATGTTCTTCGTCGATAAGTGCTTGGAATTCTTTTTTGTTCCCATTTGATCTTCGTTCAGCGAGATTTTTTTTGATATCAATAAATTCATCTTGAGTCACCTGGAAAGGGAAGTTACCAAGAATCTTTTTGTTAATGTCTGGTTCTATCTTGGTTCCGGTGTTGGTTTCGAAATAGATTTTGATCTTATCGCCGACTTGTTTCCCCATAAGTTCCCATCTTACTTTTTTGTGAATCTCTGGTACGAAATAGAGCGAATTAGGGATACCATATGCATCAAGTGATTTGATTCATTTTTTGGTCGTATCCTTACTATATTTGACACTCAACATTCTTTCCTTGAAAGCGTTTTCGAGTTGGACAACAAGTTCTTGTGATTTATTAGAAGAGATTTCTTCTAGTGCTGATCTAATATTCATGACCAATGGATCATTTTTTTCCATATCTTTGAGTGCATCTTCTTCATAAATCACACTGATGATTTGCTTGATCTGACCTATCTGATCTTTGATTTCATCTATTTTGACTTGTTCTTCTGCTTGGTTTTTTTTCTGAATATCAACGAGTCATTTACTCAATTGATTCTGTCTATTTTTTACGAGTGTTTTCATAGCATCTTTATTATCTTTTTTACCTGCCTCATCTAGATATCCTATCATATCTTCAGTGCTTTTCCATACGTCGGTAGTATAAACACTCGTAAGCTGACTGAGATAATCCAGACCTGTGAGATATTCTTTGATAGTATCCAGATTAATGTTTATCTTTTCTTGGATATCTTCTTGATGAGATTCACGATATTCCTGTATTTTATCATGTACTATCTGAACTACTTCTTTGATCTCTTTATCTTTTGCTGTAGGTGCGATATTTGCTATCTGTGCTCTATCTTTTTGGATCTCTTTGAGTGATGACTGGATGTAGATAAGATTATTGAAATCATCACCACCGACCCCCCAAAGAATTTACTAAATTATCGAGCCTTACATAGAGTTCATCCAATTTTGCTTGATTGTATTTTTTGAACACTGCAGATTCTATAGGATCAAGTAATCCATGGACTGCAGCTATTTCCGGCGTCCTCTTAATCGCTTCTACGATACTCTTTACCTTCATCAGATCTTCAACGGTCTCAGATGTATCGAACAACTGTTTCAATGTCTTATTGTCAAATTCCTCGAATGACATGCTCCATATCTGCTGTCTTAACTTCACGATATCTACATCTTCCTCTTCGGTCGCTAATTCATCAGTATCGATTTTTATTCCTTTGGCAAGCAAGGCGGTTGCATCTTCCAAAGTTTTATTCACGGTTTTTCTCACTTTCACGCCTTCTTGAGAAAATTTTGCCCTACCTTGGTATCCTATAGGAAATTCTTGCATATTAGTTTGTATTCTCCTTACTTGATAGTCAGTATCTAACACAATAATATCATCATTATCATCTACATACAATATATTCTGAATTTCAGGAATCATATCTTGTTCTATCAAACAACTCGGACTATCAGGATCATTGAGATCTATACTATGATCCATCTGGAATATTCTTAATTGTTGGATTTTTTGATCTAGATTATTGCTGTCTTCCACTTCAAACAAACACACGACAAAATTATTGTTATTGTCCATGGTAGCATAAGTAAGTGTACCAAATATACTCAGACTCTCGGTCTGTAATATTTTATATCCCATATTATTATTAAGCTCTATAATATTAAGCTGTTCTTGATCATGGGTCATAATCTGTTTTTTATTTGAATCAAGGATAGAAAAATTTATTCAAGGCAGATTTACCGACTTATTGTTCATAGTCATATTTAATACGTTTCATTTCTTGATGATTTCAAGTTTATCTATTTTATTGTTTTTGGTAATTCTAGTATTTTTATCTCATGATAAATATTTTTTAAAGATTTCTATATCTATAGTATATATTTTTCATTTTGCGTTTTCGTATTCTATTGTTCATTGTGATATAATGGAGTTGATTTTTTTTATGGTCATTATTGGTCTATTAATGTGGGGATTTTTTTGGAAAAAGGATGAATAGTTGACACCATCACTGGCATCCACACTTTTTATATAATCTAATAATTCACGAAGATAAGGTGATATTTTTGTTCTATCAAAATAGTCATTATTACTTGTATATCCCCATCCCTGAATTTTACAAAATTTCTCGAATGCTGCAGGATCTATTACAATTCAACCTCATGGTTGTAAGGATATATCAAAATAATCTTTTGGATAAAGTTTTATCCCAAGTTCTTTATTTTGATGTTCTTGTCATGTTGATGGTTGATTAATGTCGTCTGTCATGATATAACAATAAAGAATATAAAATTATCTTTTGATAAATTTGGCGATGATATGAGAGAGTTTGTTTCTATGTGCGTTGACAATCTTGCTCGATAAATCTTCTACATCTCACGCATAGACTGCGCCTCCATCTTCCGGAGATCCGAAGTAATAACTGATCAATGGCATCTTCTCTTTCGCATTATTGATATAATATGCGGTTACTCCCATTCACGATCTTTTGAGTTCTTGGATCAAGCCTCTTAATGCAGGAATCTCTTGGAATTGATAGAGATCGCCGTCTCCGATGAAGGAGATATTCCCAAAGGATTTACCACCGAGTTCTTTCATTTTCCTCTTCATCGTGCTATAGACATAAGTCATCGGCTCCTGGCTATTTCCTCAACCTCCACCGGTCGCTATCCTCATTAAGTTACTCGGTATCTTGGTCGTACGATTAGAGAACTGTTCACCGAAAGACATCACTTCTTCTATCTTGTCACCAAACACAACGATACTCATCTGTACTTTGAAATGCTCGAGCACTTTGGCTCTGATGATAGCTGCTTTGATAGCATTGGTGAGCGGAGAAGTGGGATCACCAAACGATCACATACTTCCTGATTTGTCTATCAAGATCGTTTCAAACATATTGATTTCATTGGTATCTAGTTCGGTCTTGTTTCTTTGGAATATTCTATTGTCGCCGGTCACTTTCCGATGGACTAATTTATTTCTCTCCATCTTGTATCCGCTACGATGGAAATTATCTTCATCTCTAAGTATTTGATAGTTGGGCGGAAGCAATTTTTGCAATTCCGCTATCTGTTTTCTTACTTGTGGCTCTACTTCTTTTTCCAATGTTTTGTACATCTTATAGAGATGTAATTCGTTTTCTTTAAATCCATAATTTTCCATTTCTGATTTCATTTTTTTCTTTTCTTCTTCAATTTTTTCCTTGAGGGTTTTCGCGTAATTTTTGAGTTTCTCTTTGTACTCGTCGTTGAGGAGTGAGTCTTTGAGTTTTTCTTCTATTTCCTTTTCGTCCGTCAAATCCTCCAGCTCTTTTTTCTCTTCTTCGAGGATTCATTCATTTCCTACTTTATCGACCATATCTTTGGCAAAATCATCTAATCCAGATTCATCCAAAGCTTTTTTCATCTCTTCTTTGTTTTGTGCTTGCTCAAGTTTTTCCAAAGTTTCTTGGATCTTTTCAGCCTGTTGGGTGAGATTATCTTCTTTGGCTTTTTCTATAAGTTCATCCAGCATCTGTTCTGGTGATTTATCAGATGGTTTATTTTTTTGTTCGATCTTATCATTACTTTGTTGTGAAGATTTTTTGGACTTCTGATCACTATCAGCATCTTTGTCGGACTCTTTTCACTCTTTATCTGATTCTTTTCATGCATCGCTTTCTTGTTCTTCTCATTCTTCTCATCAATTATCTCCTCATTCTTGAGTATCGTCAAAATTATCATCTGATGCTTGATTCTTCTCTTTATCTTCTTTATCTTGTTCTTGTCCATTTTCTTTGCTCTTGTCTCCATCTTCTTTGACTGTAGGCGTAGCATCAAATCTGACCCATGTCTGATGTTCTTCGTCTCGTACTTCAGATCGGGCATGTCATTGATTTTTATTGAGATGTGCTTTCTTATCCTTGGAGGCGGATTGGACCATTTGTCCTACACAAAGTCTAGCTGCTAGTCACAACTCCCTACATAAAGCAACGAAAAGACTATTAGCACTAAAACATTCAAGGATCGGTGACTCATCAAGGTGTTTGATATAATCGTGCTTGTTTGATTTATCTCTCAAGGTACCTTGCACCTTTGTAGAGTATTTTTTGGTGCTTATAATATGTTTTTTAATAGCTTGTGCTATAATCAGGGGTGAGGGAAGTATTGCCAATTTTTTCATCAATTCTTGAGTATCTTTGGTGAGATGGTCAAAGATAATCTTTTCCTTATCTTGTATGATTGGTTGTATATTGTTTTTGACCTGTCCTAAAGCGAAATTGAAACTGACATATTGTTTTTCTTTACTGACCATATAGATACAGTTGTTTTGGTCTTTTTGGAAGCTTGGTGGATATTTGCTATGAAAACATAAACTATTCGTATCAGGCAAAGCCGTATCCGGGAGAGGAATACCAGTAATTCATGCATTGATGATGCCGGCATAGGTATAGGTCTTACTTCCCTCAGGAAGCGTATGTTCGAGAGAGGAAAGTTGTTTCTTCTTTGATCGAAGATTGGTGTTCTTATCAAAATAAGATTTTTTACCTTGGGCATAATATCCCAAAAACGGAGGATATATCTCAGCGAATCTTGGGGATTCTCACATAGCTTCACCAAATTCACTGTCATGTGGGATATATTCATCCTGTTCTTCAGGAGGCAATTCAAATCATTCTTCATGTTTTTTTGGTTGTTTTTTTCACGTCTCTTTTTTGTCCTCTTCTTCATCAAATAGAGTCTTTTTGAGTTTATCTCGTACACTTTCTTTTTCTTCCAGTTCTTTCTTTGTTTTACTATTGAGCGTATCTTCGATTTCTTTCTTTGTAGGCTCTTTTACTTCCTCTTCTTTCTTTTTTTTCTTTTTGGTAATCAATGACAAAATATATGCCTTAATTTTTTGTAAAGAATTGTTCCAATCAGAAGAATTTATACTATTATTTGATCATATAGTTTCCATATCTGGTATAGAGGTAAAAATTTACCTATAAATTATATCCAGAATGTAAAAAAACGCAAATATTCGGCCATCAAATATCTGCGCCTTTTTCAGTAACAAAAAAGCTCCTTTTTCAAAGAGCCTTTTATATCATATATAATATAATTGATAACTGGATTGTTTCGTTCCTCGCAATGACATAATTCTAAATTCTGTATTCTGAATTCATATTATCTCTTTGACCATGTAGGTCCTTTTCTCGCTTTCTTGAGACCTGGTTTCTTTCTTTCCTTGATTCTTGGATCTCTTTTGAGCAATCCATATGGTTTCAATGTAGGTCTGAATTCAGGATTCCATTCGATCAATGCTCTAGCAAATCCTAGTTTGATTGCATCAGCTTGTCCTGATATTCCTCATCCATTTACAGATATTTCAGCGTCAAATTTCTTGAGATAGTCAACACCTAAGGTATTGAGCGGAGAAAGAGCAGCCTCGAGAAGATAGAGGTTACCACCAAAATAATCTGCCAACGGTTTTGTAGATCCGTTAGAAGTTTTAATAATGAAGCTTCCACTTCCATTTCCAAAAAGCTTAACAACAGCTGTTGTTTCTTTTCTTCTTCCTATAGCATAGGTATATTCTTTATTAGCCATTATGTAGAGAGGGTATATAAAATAGTAAAATAGGTAGAGATTATTTTTTTAATGGTGTAGGTTTGAAATGATCATATTTGGTTGTAGTTCCTTTTTCAAGCTTCATTCTCTTAATTCTCTTGTCTCTAAGCTTGTTTTTTGCAAGCATTCCTCTTACTACAAAGGTAAGTAATCTTTCAGGATTCTTTTTCATTACGAGATCTCGAGTGATAGTTTTAAGGTTTCCTTTGTATCCGCTGTAGGCGTACATAAGGTTATCTTGAAGTTTTTTTCCTGTTACTTTAACTTTGTCGATATTTTCTATGAGTACAAAATCACCAGCATCCCAGAAATCAGAATAATATGCTTTGTGTTTTCACAAAAGCAATTTAGCAACTTCAACGGCAAGTCTTCCAAGGACCTTCCCTGTTGCATCGATTCTCCATCGTTTTCTATCTTTTTCCATATCACCTGGTTTAACTCGGAGTGTCTTGTTAAGATCTTTTTTTGTAAATTCCATGATTATTATTTCAAATAACTAAATGATTTGTTGTAAAGACGTAATGTTTATAATAATTTAAGTAAGATTTTCTGAACACCATCACCTACTCTAAATCCCAATTTATAATCAGCTACGAAACTTGATGTAGATCCTGCTTCGATATATTTAGGTAAGAGTACATTCAATACTTTCTTTCCTTCAGCTTCACCATAAATGATAGATTTGATATATCTAATGCTCTCTCTTTTTGCGTCTGCTGGAGCAAGTTTTTTGTTCATACTTACAAGCTTAGCGAAAAAAGAGTCTATCTCAGATTTAAGAACCTTAGCTCTTTTTGGTGTAGTAGTTGTCTTCCCGTTTTTCACAAGATTAGTCAACAACTGTCTGATATATACGTCTCTTTTTTTTGCTCCTGTATGTAATTCGAGCATTTTATTATCCTTATGTCTCATGATACCAAACTAAATATTTAAAATATTAGAGGCTTAGAAGATTAGAGGCTTAGAAGATTAGCCTAAACATCTAAATGTCTAACGGTCTATATTATCCGATAAGTGCTTTATCGATATTTGCCAATGCACTATTGATTTCATCGATAGCTTTTCTGCCTACTCATTTCATAAGCAAAAGTTCTCCTTTCTTTTTCTTTTCGAGATCTTCTACATACAAGATGTTATTTTTGATCAATGCATTTCTTGTTCTTTCGCTCAATGGAAGTGCATCAATTGGCATTGTCTTGATATTTGTTTCTTCATGTAATTTATCTTGTACTCTATCAAGGTCTTCGATATCTACCAAGAATGATCTGTCGATATATACATTATCAAAGATAAATAATTTAGCATATGAAGCTAATACTTCTCCAGCAAACATCATGATCTCTTTTGGAGATATACCTTTGTACCATGCTCTAACTTCGATAACCAAAAGGTCTTTGATGGATCCTGTAAAGTCTTCAATAACTTCTTCAACGTCATATTTTGCATAATCGATAACTTTGAATTCATTATCTATCAAAAGCATGTTTGCATCTATATCATCGTCTTTTCTATCGCGAGATCTAAGATAATCGATGCTGTAATATCCATATCATTTTTCTATTCTTATGTCGATATTCAACTCAACTGATGGATCAGTTATTTCAAATAATTCAACATCTTCATTCAAAAGTTCTATGCCAGCAGGTAATTTGATATTATTTGATGTATATAACCCTATCCCTGAAAATCTTTGAGAAATCCATTGGATATTGTCAGCTTTTTCGTCTACTTTGAAACGAAGTGTTTTGAAGTTTAACATCATATCAATTACGCTTTCTTTTACTCAATCAATTACGTGATATTCATGATTTACTCATTTAATTTTTAATCCGGTGATAGCTCACCCAATACTGTATCACAAAATAATTCTTCTTAATGCGTTTCCAAGTGTCTGTCCAAATCCTCTAGGCAGATACTTCACCTCAAATTTGGTCGTTGTATCGTCTACTTGTGAGACAATAATTTTTGGAGCTCAGATGA
>Ga0194052_1000012_pt1 | contig 148401 bp, 163 predicted proteins | sample SepL226m_MetaG_FD_160117 | JGI IMG/M metagenome (GOLD analysis project Ga0194052, IMG submission 160117) | Anoxic zone freshwater microbial communities from boreal shield lake in IISD Experimental Lakes Area, Ontario, Canada - Sep2016-L227-6m | ecosystem: Environmental > Aquatic > Freshwater >...
ACCAAAGCCGACGATTCTGTCGGCTCTCCGACCGTTAGCGTCGGAGCTGAGCAACAAAAAAATCGCTGGTGCACTCAAGAGGATTCGAACCTCTGACATCCACAACGTCAATGTGGCGCTCTACCAAAGCCGACGATTCTGTCGGCTCTCCGACCGTTAGCGTCGGAGCTGAGCAACAAAAAAATCGCTGGTGCACTCAAGAGGATTCGAACCTCTGACATCCACAACGTCAATGTGGCGCTCTACCAACTGAGCTATGAGTGCACTAAGCGATTTTTATAAGACCATCCCTGATGATCTTATCAATAAAATCTTTTCTTTTCCAAGATTTAATTTTTTTCTCAATAATTCTTGCCATTTGTAAGGTTTCAAATTCTTGAGAAAAGACTAATTCCGGATTTTTCATTCTGTGGGTTGAAGGTGTGCTGCCCGTCTGGTGTTGCAAAAGACGTCGGCGCAAATCATTTGTACTTCCGATGTAGTATCTTCCGTCTTCTGATTTCAAAATATATACGTGGAATTTCATTCTACTTCGGCAAGTCATTATCTACGACTATGCTACTGATTTAGATTAGCAAAAAATTAATTATTTTTCAACGCTTAGAGGTGAAAATATATAGTGTGGACAAAGGGGGTTAACAACGTCTTGATTGTCCGATACAGTATAAGTGCAAAAACAAATAGTTTTCGAAAAACAAACAGACAGCGCTAAAAGTGGTAAGAAGCGCTTTTTTGGACAGAAAAACATAACAAAGGAAGATATGAAGATAAAGATAAAAAAACTAGTCCCTGAGGCAATAATTCCGAAATACGCAGTGCTCGGAGATGCTGGCATGGATCTATATTCGGTAGAAGATATTACGATAGAGCCAGGTCAGCGCTACGCGGTTGCGACGGGCCTTTCTATTGAGCTACCAGAGGGCTTCGTTTCTCTTATTTGGGATAAGAGCGGAATCGCGCTAAAAAAGGGAGTTACTACTATGGGCGGCGTGATCGAGCACACATATCGTGGAGAGTACAAGATCATACTTCTGAATACATCTACTGCACCATTTGAGATCAAGGCGGGCGATAAGATCGCGCAAATTCTGATCCAACCGATCGTGACGGCCGAAATTGAAGAAGTCTTAGAATTGTCAGAAACGGCACGCGGGGCAGGTGGATTTGGTCATACCGGAACAAAATAAAAGGGAGTAAATATGGCAAAAGGTAAATTTATTGCGTTTGAAGGGCTAGACGGCTCAGGCTCTTCCACTCAAGTTGATCTTTTGGTGAAAAAGCTAAACAAATCTGGCCAAGCCTCGTTTGTAACAAAAGAACCGACGAACAATATTGTTGGCGGACTCTTGCGAGGACTTCTGACCAAGGAGTGGGAGACATCAAGCGAGGGATTTCAGCTTCTTTTTGCTGCAGATCGAGCTCATCATCTGAAAAGGGAGGTTCTACCAGCTGTTGAAAGTGGTAAGATTGTGGTCTCTGACAGGTATCTCTTCTCAACTATCGCTTTTGGCTCGATCGACTTGCCAAGGGAGTGGCTCGAACAGCTAAATTCACGTTTTCCAATCCCGGACATCACTTTTTTGATCAAAGTGGCACCAAAAGTTTGTCTCGAGCGTATTGGCAAGGCAGCGCGTCCTGGCTTAGAATTTTTTGAGGAGCAGGAAAAGCTAGAGAAAACATGGCAAACCTATGAGAGCTTGGCGAGCGATCCAAAAAACAAGATCAGGATTATTGACGGTGAGCGTCCAGTTGAAGTGATCGAAAAGGAAATATTTGATATTGTAAAAGAAATTATCTAATTAATTTTTGTCATCCCGTACTGGGGCAAGAGATACGGGATCTTGAGCTATATTATTAAGATTCCCGCCTTCGCGGGAATGACAGAGAAAAGGAGTATATGAAAGAAGCAAAGCTAAAAGTCACATTACTATCACACACCAAGGATCCAGAGCGGATGATCGTGGCGGCAATTCGTCAGTGCTACAGCCCACTTTCGGGCAAAGATCTTTGGGATAAGGTGACTGATGATCAAAAAGCGAGATTGATTCGACAGATTATCTCTTCTGGCCACACCTCCACGATCGAACACGCGACTTTTTCCTTCGCGATCGAGGGTGTCTCTCGCGCTCTGACGCATCAGCTTGTGCGACATCGCCTAGCTTCCTACTCTCAGAAATCACAGCGCTACGTGAGTGAGGGTGGCTTCGAGTATATATTGCCGCCAAAAATTGCGGCGATTCCAGAAGCAAAGAAGCTCTATCTCGCAGAACTCCAGAAAATTCAGGAAGATTATAATAAACTCATCGAGCTTGGCATTCCCGCCGAAGATGCTCGAATGCTTTTGCCAAATGCGTGTGAAACTAAGATCGTAGTCACGATGAATGCCCGAGCATTATTTAATTTTTTTGAAGAAAGACTTTGCAATCGTGCTCAGTGGGAGATCAGAATCATGGCAGGAATGATGCTAAAAGAGCTACGCAAAGCAGCACCTCTCATCTTCAAATACGCAGGACCAACGTGCGTGACAGAGAAAATCTGTTGGCAGGGTAAGCTTCACTGTGGCAAACCGGACAAGGATAAGACGATCGAGCTCCGCGAACGTGGCAGCTTCATTAAATAAATTTGTGGATGTGATATGATGAATCAAGAAATTTTCGATACCGAGATTGCAATGTGCGAGAGCCACGCGAAGAAAAAGGGTGGCTGCAAGTGGGGCGAGTGTGAGAAATGTGGCGTAGTGCCGTTGCTTTATAAGCTTTGTAAAAATGAGCTCATCGATGATGAGGACGAAATAGCCAAATTGAAAGAAGGATTACTATAGAATCAGTTAATCATAAAAATGGTGGTATGAAGATATTTTGGAGAGCTGTTCTAATTCTTGTTGGTATCGTGGTGATCTTGCAAGCAATCAGTATCGTACAAAGCTACAATCTTTGTCAGAGTAGATTTTCAGGTTCACATGAAAAACATAATTGTCTTCCAGAAGCAATATTTAGAATAGATGTGTTTAAGATCACAAATTAATTTTGAGGTAAATATGAATTTAGAAAAAGCAGACAAGGAAATATTTAGTATCATTGAGTGTGAAAAGAAGCGCCAGCACGAGGGCCTTGAGATGATTGCCTCAGAAAACTACGTTTCGGAGGCTGTGCTCGAGGCAACGGGCTCTATTCTCACAAATAAGTACGCGGAGGGCTATCCACAAGCTCGATATTACGGTGGCTGCGAATGTGTCGACAAAGTCGAAACTCTGGCCATTGAGCGTCTCTGCAAGCTCTTTGGCTGCAAGTTTGCCAACGTACAGCCACATAGTGGCTCATCGGCAAATATGGCCGCCTACGCCGCGGTGATGTCACCTGGTGATAAGCTTCTAGGTCAGTCCCTCGATGCAGGTGGGCATCTCACTCACGGCTCCAAAGTCTCTTTTTCTGGTAAATGGTTCGAATCATGCTCATACGGGCTCGATCCGAAGAGCGGTGTGCTGAACTATGATGAAATACGCAAAATTGCTCTCGAGATCAAGCCAAAGGTGATTATGGCTGGTTTTTCGGCTTATCCACGCGCTCTCGACTATACCAAATTCCGTGAGATCTCAGATGAGGTTGGCGCGATCTTGATCGCAGATATAGCGCATATCGCAGGCTTAGTCGCAGCTGGCGTACACCAGTCTCCGATCGGAATTGCTGATATCGTCACTACGACTACTCACAAGACGCTTCGTGGACCTCGATCAGGTGTGATTATGACCAATGACGAGGAGCTCGCAAAGAAGATCAACAAAGCAGTGTTTCCAATGCTCCAAGGTGGCCCACTCGAGCATGTAATCGCGGCTAAAGCCGTGGCTTTTGGCGAAGCGCTGAAGCCTGAGTTCAAGACGTATATTGATAGCGTTCTTACGAATATGCAGGTATTCGCAAAAACGCTGATGCACTTTGACTTTGATCTCGTAACAGGAGGAACAGACAATCATCTCGTTCTTGTTGACCTGAGATCAAAGAAGCTCACGGGCAAGGACTTCGAGCACGCACTTGAAACTGCAGGCATTACCGTAAATAAAAATGCGATTCCGGCTGATCCAAATCCGCCAAAAATCACTTCTGGCATCCGTGTTGGCACCGCTGCTCTTACTTCGCGTGGCATGGGTGTGATAGAAATGCAACGGATTGCTGAATTGTTTAATATGGTAGCGGAAAATATGGATAACGAGGCCAAGCTGGCCGAGATCAAAGCCGAGGTGAAGGAAATGACCAAGAATTTCCCAGTACCAGGCATTAATTAATAATTGGAAATTAACCATGATCATTGGAATTACAGGTTGGATGGCGGCGGGTAAAGACACGGTAGCGGATTATTTGATCGAGAAACGTGGATTTCTTTATATCTCACTTTCAGATATAATCCGCGAAGCCCTTCGAGCCGAAGGTAAAGAGGTCTCAAGAGATAATCTAAGAGAAAAGGGAAATGAGCTTCGAGATCAATTCGGTCCTGATTACCTCGCTCAGCAAGCACTGAAAATAGTAGTAGCAAATCCAGACAAAGACTATATCATTCCTTCGATTCGCCAGTCTGCTGAGGTCAGAGTACTTCGCGAAGATCCAACATTTACTCTCTGGGCGGTAGTCGGTCCGATCGAAGAACGCTTTGCCCGAATGCAGGCGCGCAATCGTGGGGACGATCAACTGATCACCTCGATCGAAGTTTTGAAAGAGAAAGAAGCAGCCGAAAATGGCGGAACGGCAAATTGCCAAGAAGTTGGCGTGACCGTAAGCATGGCTGACGTAACGATCGATAACAGTGGCACATTTGACGAACTATATGCAAAAGTCGATGAGATCCTCGGAAAGGCAAAAAATGACTAGCAAAGAGAAGAAGGATGACGCCGAGCTAACCTCGCTTTTTGACTCTGTTGTTCAGCAAGTTGAAGAGGCGAACAAGACGGAGAAATATGTTCGTCCGACTTGGGACGAATACTTCATGACGATGATGGAAGCGATTTCGCTTCGCTCGACCTGCGATCGAGGGCGTTCTGGCTGTGTGATCGTAAAAGGTCACCAAGTCCTAGCGACTGGCTATGTCGGCTCAGCAGCGGGAGATGATCACTGTGATGATGTGGGCCATTTATTCCAAAAAAGATTAAATCCAGATGGTAGCACTTCGCAGCATTGCGTTCGCACAGTTCATGCTGAGCAAAATGCGATCTGCCAGGCAGCAAAGAACGGTACTGCGCTTGCTGGCGGGACGCTCTATTGCCGGATGACGCCATGCCCTGTTTGCGCTAGGATGATCGTAAATTGTGGTATCAAGCGTGTTGTTTGCCAGCGTCGCTATCATGACAGCAAAGTCTCTGTAGATTTGTTTGAAAAATGTGGCATCACCCTCGAGCACATGTTTGACGAAGTTCAACAATACTCAAACCAAAAATAAAATAGAGGATTAGTATGGGAGAAGGATATTCTTACGTTCCAGACGGGGTTGCGCCTAAAGAAGAAGATGTGACTCCAAGTGCTGACCAGCCTGACACTACAGTTGAAGCCGTGCCACAAGAAGAGGCGCCGCAACAAATCGATCGGGCAAAGGTTCCTGACCCGGAGCTTTGGGCACAGCTAGAGTCACAGGCCGAAAGTATCATTTATCAAATTCAGGAAAAAATCTTACATCACGATTATTCTTTTATTATTGGTGACGATTCTTCAGGGCGATTGCCGGTACTGCTTTTCTCTAGGCTCTTGGCCAATATTTATGAAAAAGATGGTATCAAAAAGCCGGAGACGAGATTTCTTGCTGGCTCACGTGATCTTATCGGACGAGAAGCTGAGGATAAGAAAAAATTGATTGAAAATTACTTACGAGAACAAGTGTTGCCAGAGGTTGCGGCGAGAAAAGGCAAAGTTTTGATTGTGACCGACACGATCTACTCTGGCAAAAGTCTAATGCCACTAGTCAACGCGCTGAATTCGTTGAGGATTCCTTGCGAAGTTGTCACGCTTCAATTTGTCCCTGGCTACGCTCCAAAAAGTACGATGGAGGCAAACCTTGGAGCTCACATTTACGCTGGTGAGGATAATGACGATGATCCAGAAATTTATGGACGCAATGATCTTTCTGGGGTATATAAGCTTGCCAATCGTCTTCATGCTAATTCTAATAAATCTGATACAAAGGTTCTTGGTGAGGCGCGGCAGAGAACAGCAGCAATTGCGGACAAACTTACTGAGAGACTTGAATCCTTGCCACGAAAAAAGCCAAGTGTATTTGATGTTTTCAAAAGATAGTACATAAAAAAATCCACCCGAACGCGATGCGTTGGGTGGATTGTGTTTTTTATTGGCTCTCTTTGCTAAACTTTTCTACCAATATTTTCTCTATTGTGTCGACTACTTTTTCGTAGCCAAGTTTGTGGACGTGCCAATTGCCCACGTCATCCCATACTTCGAGCAGCCTGACCGTGTTTCGCCAGGTAATAATGACTTTTGATTCTGAGAGATCTTTCGCACTCTCTTTCGCGGCTGTCAGAACAAACCAATGTGCGTATTCATCGTCTCCGACCAATGAAGCATATTCCTCAGTAAAGACTTTTAGCCCTTGTTTGCGAAGTACTTCGCAAATTGGGAGCTGATCGACATGTCGATGGATCCTTCGTAGATAAATCAGGTAATCGTCAGGACTCTCGCCAGTTTCTGTCTCATCTGGATTATAATCATTCGGCTCTGATCGCTCTAGCAGCCAGAGAAGCTGCAGGATTTCCTCGTCAGCTGGGGTGACAATCGTTTTCTCAACATGAGAATTGTAGCGAGTCGTCGCTGGTACGCTTGGTACACTCATACAGACTGTGTCATCAGCGAAAATCAGGATAGATTTGTACTCGTCATATCGATACTCTACAACGATATTGCCGAGAGGATGTTCGTAAATATATATTAGTCCATCCATGGTTTCAAATCTTGATCCGCCGGTGCCAGAGGCCAAGTTTCTAACCTTGTCGTGTAAATCACGGAAAGTAAGCTTGCCATTTTTTATCATTTTCGTCTCCTTTGAGATCGCATTTCCCAAAAATATTTCCTGAGATTGACCGCATAATACAACAATTGATGCTCTGGGTCAATCAAATCGATAAAAAAATGAGCCGCTCCTTTACGGAGACGACCCATTTGGGGTTTTTTGCCTATTTGCTGGCAATCGATAGTGTAGCTTCAAGCATCATAGACGCAAGTACAAAACTATATTCTTGAAATAGCAGCCCTTTTATTCCTGGGTTATATTCGATAACAATGTCTAACCTTGGAGTATCGCTAATGTCATCGGAAAGGATGTTTTAACTAATCCTCTTGATGTACGCTTGGAAAAGTTTGCCGCTGTCAGTTGAGAGCGGGTCCTTAATAAACTGCTGCATTTCATGGTCTCTTGGCTGGACATGAATCACCGGAGCCAAATTCAGATAAATCTTGTCGATTAGCTCGAGATTCCACTGTAGATCAGATTGAAGAAAAGAATCCTTCGGGTGATCCTCAAGCAGGTGCCTTGTGTCCGCAACAAGTTTTGATGAAGTGTGCTTGCACTCATCTATCATTGCTTCAACCGAAGTCACACCCATACTATGGTTGATCTCGACCAATCCATTTGGATTGTCGAATACATGTGATATCCGAGGAATTTTACGCTCATTCATGTGAGCCATTGATGCGATACCAGCACGAAATGAAGCAAATAGCGATGCAGCGATCACAGCATCATCGAGAAATGCTCTGAGATTATCTCGACGAGCATCGCGAATTCCACGTGGCATCGGGTGCCAGAAACCTTCATAATAGTAGATTCCTTGTTCTTTACCAGTAGTGCTCTTTAGCGGCAAGGCTTGAACGCCAGTATAGCCTATTCGCTTGGCAGTGTCGATCATTTTTTCCATTGTATCAATGCCCTGCGATCGTAGACATAAAGCATTGATAGAATATCGTACATCAATCAAAGACTCGTCCCCCTGTATTTGTCTGTCAGTATTTCGAATACTGATTGTCTATGATATACAACAAATTATATAATATGTCAAGTCTGCGATCTTGAAAATTTTAAAAAAAATCCCCCATGACCATTTGGCCACAGGGGTGAACGTTATTTATCTTTTTTTTGTGAGATAGCACTGAGCACTGTCGACATTTCTTTTAGCGCTCCAGCGAGATCATCTACTGTCGAATAAAGCATTTCTGCTGTAACGTTTCTCCACCAAGGGCGGAATGTAGATAATCTATCTTCGTTAGTGTATTCGCCTAATCGTTTGACTATTGGGATCAGCGATCTGATAAATTTGGCTAATCCGCCGCCGAGTATCAGACTTTCTGCCTGTTCGCTCGACTTGAAACGACCATATTTGTCGCACGCAACCGTGGCCAAATACACAAATAAGAGTATTCCCATCGTAACAAGCACGATGACATCTTTTGAGTGAATTGCTTGTACTATCGTCAAGATCAGAGCGGGAAGGACGAAGCATATCACTAGAAATACAACCACAAGATTGTGGTACTCGTCAGACCAGCTGCCTGGCTTTCCGTCTGCTTTTCGGACTGCGAGAAACCATGAGGCAGCCGCACCTGCAGCGAGCCCTATTATCGCAGTAGAGATTTCGACTTCGTGAGTATGGAGCCATATTGGCTCGGGCATGCCGTGCAGGTAAAACACGCTAACAATTAGCGAAATAAACTCACAGGCTCCGCCGATCCGATCTGACCAAGCGACAGACCAATACAAGCCTTCACGGCGAAGTCGAGTTTTGAAGGGTAGTATAACGGTCGCAACAATTGCCAGCGCTGGGATTAGCCAAGCTGGAATTGATGCTGAAGTGATGGCATAATACCAAAACATGTACCAAGGCATTTTCTTTCTCCTTGTAGTGCTTGTGAAGCACGTCTCTTCTATGTATCACTCAGGATAATTTGTCAAAGTAACAACTTTGCTGACTATACAATTTTACTTCGTATATGTCAAGACTATGAGCTTAAAAATTCATTATTTACTATTTTTTCAGAAAGTGGTATAAATAGGTTAATCAAATCTAAATCGTTGACGGGAGTACCGCCCCTGAGATTTAGCGCATGCCGAAGCGAATCGGCAAATTAAGACCATATCGAGATGGAACCGCCTGCAGGGCTCTCGAGTCACTTGGTCTTTTTATTTTGCATAAAAATGCAAAATAACCCTCTTTGCTTTTTAATTCTGTCATTCCTGGCAGTAGCTTGAGACCAGGAATCTTAAAAAATTAGCATAAGATCCCGCATCTCGAGCTCACAGTGCGGGATGACAACCTTTATGAAGCAGACTTTGATTTCTTAATTCTGTCATTCCTGGCAGTAACTTGAGACCAGGAATCTTAAAAATGAAAAATTATTATGTTTATATCATGGCAAGCAAAAAGGACGGCGTTTTGTACGTCGGAGTGACAGATAATTTAATTCGTAGAGTATTTGAGCATAAAGAGGCATTAGCTGAAGGTTTTACGAAAGTGTACTTCGTGAAAAGATTGGTTTATTTTGAATCTACAGTTGATATCGGATCAGCGGTTACTAGAGAAAAACAAATCAAGCGCTGGAAGCGTGAATGGAAAATTGAACTGATCGAAAAAGATAATCAGAATTGGGATGACCTTTATAGCAAAATATTGAGTTAAGATTCCTGCTTTCGCAGGAATGACAAAAAAGGGCGAGGATGACAAAACAGCTAGAAATGACAAAAGGTTGCATAAATTATGAACAATTTATTATATTTAAACTTAAGAAGGAGTCAAAATGACTGAAGAAAAAATCAAAAAAGAAAAAACTAGTATCGAGACAGTTCGCCACTCATTGAGCCATGTTTTGGCTGCAGCAGTTTTGGAGATGTTTCCAGAGGCGAAGCTTGGAATCGGTCCAAATATTGAAAATGGCTTTTATTATGACTTCGATCTGCCAAGAAATCTAGTGCCCGAGGATTTGAAAGTTCTAGAGAAAAATATGCGACAGATCATTAATCGTGATTTAGTCTTCGAGAAGAGAGATGTCGACTATGGTACGACATTTGAAAAACTATGGCAAACTGGTCAGGTATACAAGAAGGAATTGATTCGGAAGCTGGAAGGCCAACCTATCACATATTATGATTTGAAGGACGTTGATAGTAATGAAATTGTTTTTTCGGATCTGTGTGCCGGTCCTCATGTTGAATCTACTCGTGAGCTTCGCAGTGTTGGCTGGAAGCTAGATAAGATTGCTGGTGCTTACTGGCTTGGGGATGAAAAAAATCCAATGATGCAGCGCATATATGGATTCGCTTTTGACTCTAAAGATGAATTAAGTTCTCATGAACAAACTATTGCCGAGGCTGCTAAAAGAGACCACAAGAAGCTTGGTCGAGAACTTGATTTGTTTTCATTTCATCCAGAAGCGCCAGGTATGCCATTCTGGCACGAAAAAGGTATGGTCATCTGGAACCAGCTGGAACAGCTAGGCAAGTCTATCCGCAAAAGATATGGCTATACCGAGATCAAGACTCCGTTACTTGCCAAAAACTCCCTATGGATTACTTCTGGTCACTGGGAACATTACAAAGATGGTATGTTTAGCTTCGATTCTGGCGAAGAGATTTATTGTTTGAAACCGATGGATTGTCCTTTTAATGTGAAAATTTACCAGACCAAGAGTCGTTCATACAAAGACCTACCGATTCGTTATACAGAAATCGGCCGCAATCACCGCAAGGAACAATCGGGTGAACTAAACGGACTGTTGCGTGTTCAAGAAATTACTCAGGATGATTCTCATATTTTCTTGCGCGAAGATCAAGTTTTCCAAGAAATTTCAAATTTGCTAAAGATGGTCAAAGAATTCTATAGCAAGTTAAGCATCGAGCCTATCTTTTTTCTTTCGACTCGACCGGAAACAGGCTATATTGGTGAGATCGCAACTTGGGATCTAGCGGAGGACAGTTTGCGAAAGGTGCTGGAGAGCGAAAAAATCGAGTATGGCTTGAAGGATAAAGACGGCGCATTCTACGGACCAAAGATTGATATTAATATCAAAGATGCTCTAGGGCGTTCTTGGCAGCTCGCTACAATTCAGTTGGATTTCCAATTGCCTAGTAGATTTGGCTGTGAATACATTGACGAAAAAGGCGAGAAACAAACTCCTATCATGATTCATGCTGCTGCTTTTGGGTCCTTTGAGCGGATGATTGGTATCCTGACAGAGCATTTCGCTGGTGCATTTCCACTTTGGCTGACACCTGTGCAGGTGAAGATCTTGCCTATTGCTGACCGACATTTTGACTATGCAAAGAAAGTTTACGATACATTGTTTGACGCCGAAGTCCGTGTCGAGCTTGATGACAGAACAGAATCTGTGGGTAAGAAAATTCGAGAGGCTGAGATGCAGAAAATTCCATTTATGCTCGTAATCGGTGACAAAGAAGTCGAGGCTGGCATGGTCGCACTACGAAAGTACAAAGAGGGCGATCTTGGTCAGTTCGAGGTAAAAGAGATCATAGATCAAATCAAGAAGAAATAGGAGCAATATGACGAATCAAAAAATGTTTTTTGATGAGAAAATCGCCAGACTTTTTGCTACTCATGAGGAAAATTACAAGCATATTGGTGTTGCCGATTTGATCGCCCGGGTACTTATTTCTAAGCTGAAAGATATGCCAAAGCCATGGCATATTGCTGATCTCGGTGCTGGCGCTCATATCGATAGGTATGATCCGCTTTTTGAGATCATGATGACTGAACCACGAGGCAAATATGACCATGTCGATATTTCGCCAGTTATGATCAGCCTCGCAAAGGAGACAGCGAAAAAGAAATTTATTGAAAATCGACTAGAAATTGTCGAATTCTTTGAGATTGAGGCCATAGAGTATCTGAAATCTCAGCCTGACCTGAGCCTGGATGGCATTATTATGAAATATACCTTTGAAGATATTCACGATATTGATGAACTTTTTGCACTTGTGAGCCAGAAATTGAAAAAAGGTGGCGTGCTCGTGGCGACAATGCAACCATCTGATGTCATTCCGAGCTCAAAATCCAATGCCAGATTTCTGTATAAGGGCGAAGAGTTCCCAGAGGGGGAGACTCGCACGCTTGTGGATGGTGAAGAATGGGGAATCAAATTCTTCAATAAAACAGGTGAGCCTGACTCTGGCTACCTCGAGGGTGGCGAAACGACGAAAGTATACCACTCACCTGACAAGATTACTGAATTGGCAAAAAAACACGTCCTAGAGCACTATATGGGCAACTGGAAGGATGCTGTGCCAAGAGAAGAGCAGGGCGGAAACGGTCTAGATCAGACGATCTTGCTGCTAGAGAAGAAATAAAAGTCTGTTAAACATTAACCTGAAAAATGGAGCAATATATGAAAACAGTGGTCATCACTGGAGTAAGCCGAGGTATTGGTCGTGCAACAGCAAATAAATTCCTCTCAGAAGGCTGGCGTGTTATAGGCACCTCTACTTCTGGTCAGGCTGATTATTCCCATGAAAATCTTGAGGTTGTTCAGCTTGATTTTCTAGATAGTATAAGTATCAAGTCTGCGTCAGAAAAAATCGCATCGCTTTCGCCTCGCATTGATGCTCTCGTCAACAATGCAGGGGTTGCGCTCGACTCTTGGGATGAAGGGGTTGATATGCTGAAAGTTCGTAAAACCTTTGAAATAAATTTATTTGGTTTGATCGAACTGACTGAAAATCTTTTGCCAAACATCACTAATGGTGGCCGAATTGTTAATCTGACTTCTCGCTACGGCTCCTTTTCGATGCCTATTGATGACAACACTTCGATAGGCTATCGAATGGCTAAAGCTTCGCTTAATATGTACACAAGATTCTTGGCTTTTCGACTTGCTGACCACCAAATCATCGTTTCGGCAATTCATCCTGGCTGGACTAAGACCGATATGGGTTTCGATGGCTCGACCGACGAAGCCAAGCCTGATCGTGAACCAGAAGAGCCAGCTAGGGAAATATTTGATCTTGCAACTTTGGATATAGAAAGTGGTCAATTCTGGGAAAATGGCCAGAAAAGAGACTGGTAGTAGTATAAAAATAATCATGAATGATATAAAAAATGGGCCTACTTATTTGGTAGGTCCATTTGCGTTGGGCTGATCGGATCAGCGGCGATTTGCATGATATTCTGCCAATTTCATGACCAATTTTTCGTAGCTGAGTAGCGCTTTGTACACTCGGGCGTCGATGATAATCGCGCCAGGCGAGCCGACAGTGTTCATGATCATATATCTCATATGACTTTCTTGGACATCGTCGACGAGCTCCTGCAGAGTGTGTTGCTCAAGAGAAAAGTCGACTCGAACAGGTGTATTATCGATTGCTCGAAATTCTTTTATCTCTTTCGATGACAACAGCCAGCACTCTTTTAGCAACCTTGTCGAGAATTTCTCAAGGGTGGGAAGAGAATTATACGAATCTTCACTGATCATGACAGCGATAATGCTCTTCTCTTTGTCAGAGAAAACATATCTTGTTTGCTTTTTTTCGATATTGGTCATGATTTCACGCCAATTTTCTCGAGCTTTGTTGACCGTGATCTTGATCGGCCGTTTGGACGGTCTTTTCTTTGTCTTTGGTGCCATAAGTGCCACCTCCCTTTTCGAAAAGACTATACCACAAAAAATGATTTTGTGCAATCTGAGTGCAACAAACCGAGTGGCAAGTAGCTATTTATTTCCGATAGCTTCGTCCTTTAGTTCGTCAAAAAATTCTACCATAAATTTGTGTCGGTGCTCGGCAATACGCTTGCCTTCAGCAGTGAGAATTTTATCTTTTATTCGCTTTAGTTTGATCTCAAATTCATGATAGGCGGTATCTGATTTGGTATATGCGTTTGTCTCATCAATAACTAGATCTTTGGCATGCACTCTTGCGCCAGCCTCACCAGAAAAGACAAAAGCTCGGCCTATGCCGATCGCGCCTATCGCATCTAGTTTGTCGGCGTCGTAGAGAATCTTCGCCTCAAGGGTAGCTGGTGGCAAATTTTTACGAAAGCGATGAGTAGCGATACAGCTAGAGATGTGATCAATTTGTGACGGTGTAAGATCGTATTTCTTGAGAATTTCTTTAGCTCTCTCTGCGCCTTTTTCGGCGTGACAGATTTTGCCATCTGACTCATCTTGCTCTTGTCGGGCTATATCGTGGAGCAGGGTGGCGAGCTGAACGATAAGCAAATCGGCTTTTTCTTTCTTCGCGATATGAACCGCGAGGCAGTAGACACGCTCAGTGTGGTCGAAATCATGGCTACCCTTTGCAGTGCTGAAAATTTCTTTAACTTCGTTTTGGATTTGTTCGACAATGTTTTTCATATTCTTAGGATACTGAATAAATATTTATTCTTCAATCTGCCCGTTTATTTCTTTTTAAATGAGATCTTATCTAGCACGCGCCAGCGGCGTTCCTTTTCGCTCCAAGGTATAGGATCACCGAGTTTATAGGCGAGAGTGCCTTCGCGAGGTGAATATTTGTTGTTAAATGTTTGAGAAAACTGGACTTTTCGTAAGATTTCAGCAGTTTCTTGCAGATCATCCTCTGTCTCGCCAGGGAAGCCGACGATTGTGTCCGTAGAAATTTTTATCTCTGGGATTCGCTTTTTTATCTTATCTACGAGTTCCAAATATTTTTCTTTTGTATACGGACGATTCATCGCTTTCAAAATCTTATTGCTGCCAGACTGAAGAGGCAAGTGAATATATTTCGCAATTTTTGGTAGTGTCGCGATAGCCTCGATGATCTCGTCGGTCATATCCTTCGGATGGTTTGATGTGAAGTAGACTGTGAAGTCACCTTGGATCTCATTGATTCTGTATAGTAGGTCAGCAAAGCCAAATTCATACGAATTTACGTTTTGGCCGAGGAGCCAAATTTCCTTTTCTCCACTCTCCACAATTTTGCTCACATCAGCCAAAATATTGGCTACTGGTCTAGATATTTCGCGTCCACGAGTATACGGCACCGCGCAGTATGAGCAGAAATTATTACAGCCTTTGGTGATCGGCACAAGATTAGTTTTTGGGTGACCATCATCCAGATTTACATCATTTTTTACACCAAGTATTTCCCTGAGCTCGGCAAAATCTTCGCCGTTCCAGACCGTTGCACCCTTTTTTGTGAATTTTTCCTTGTCTTCTGCTAGAACGCAGCCAGTGATAATCACTTTTTTCTCATTTTCGATGAAAGTTTTGGTGAAGCTCATGGCTCGGTCAACGCCAGTTTTGCGGACAGAGCAGTTTAGTAGAAAAATTACGTCAGCATTATCCTTAGCTGCTTCGGCTAGGCCATATTTGCCTAAGACAAAAGCGAGGCGAGCGGCATCCCACTCGTTGTACTGACAGCCAAAAGATTTGATGAAGAATTTTTTCATGTTATTGTTTTCGCGAGTATTTGCTATACTAGCAGTGTTATTATACTCAAAAGCAGACATTAATCAATCAACACCTATGACAAAAGAACGCTATCACGCAATTCCTCGAACACTTTGCTTCGTGATGAACGCAGGCAAGATTTTACTAATTGAATATTCTGAGAAAAAGGGTCCGATGCAGGGCTTTTTCAACGGCGTCGGCGGTCATGTCGAATATGGTGAGGGGATCATCGAAAATGCTGAACGTGAAATATTTGAGGAGACAGGGCTCAAGCCTGTTAGCACGAAGCTAAAAGGTTTTTTTCACGCTGTAAATTTCTTTGGCAAAAATTGCACGGTTTTCGTAACTCAGAGCGTAGCTGACACATTTGACGTCGTGGAAAGTGACGAGGGCAAACTTCACTGGATTGACTCTGATAAGCTTGGTTCACTAAATATGTTCGAAGACATCACGCTTATCCTCGAAAAGATAAATTCGCTACAAGAGAATGAAGTTTTCACTGCGAAAGCTCAGTATGATGGCGGCGGGAAATTACTAAAATTTGAGTTTGAATAAGAGCTATTAAATAAAAAAATCTCCGCAGGATTTTGTCCCACGGAGCGATTTTTGGTGATCATTTCGACTTATTTAAACAGCCGATAAGAGTGTTCGAATTCGAGATAAGAATAGATTGTCTCGGCGGTAGATTCGTGCCTTCTGACGACACAAACGTTTCCGCCATATCCGGGCACAAATGCGGTAATGGTGCCGACGCCGCCGATTTCTCGTTCTTTGATTTGTTGTTCAGTAAGCGTCACGCCTCCCAAATAATTGAGATTAGTAATTCTTACCATATCTCCAACTTTGGCTTCACCCTTTTTCATGTTTTGGCTCCTTTGTCACGTCGGTGACTCAGCTGACCGAATCTTCTGGAAGAGCGTCTCTACTTCGCTGATGCCTGTTTCTATCATTGCCTTCCAGTTGTCTCCGGCTGGTTCTGGGTTCATGAGCAAAGTTTGCATCTTTATCGAGAGCATTCGAAGCTCGATCAGGTGATTTTCTCCGATCATCGCGAAGGTGATTGCATCTTTATTTGGAATGAAAATGCCTCGCGCCTTTTCGACGGGTTCGTCATCAAGATTGATAAGATTGTGTGAATCGATCTCACTCTTGAGCTTCATCAGTGTGATCTTTTCTACAGCCGACTCAATCAATCTTGCGAATACACAATTCGTGGCTTCGTTCAGTCGCCAGAGTGAATCGCAAATTTCTGTGTAGCCAGATTCGATCTGGAGATGGGAGATGATTTCCAGCAGATTTATGATTCTGTCGGCAGATATTTTCGCTGCACCGTCGATCAGATTCAATAAGGCTTCGTGGACGGGTTTCTGGTAGATTTCATCAGGAATATTATTTGCCATTTCTTTTCTCCTTTGTGAGAAGACATGCTTCAGCGGTATTGCTGACCAAGTTACGGTAGCACATTTCGAGCTTATTGTCCATGGAAATCGCGAGTATAAAAAAATCCCAATCATGAATGAATCAGATCGGGATTAGCTTGTTTTACTCTAACAATAAAGTTCTTTCGATTTGCTTAGTTGCGTGGGAAATGGCCAATGCTCGTGCTTGGTCTTTGCTAATCTCACAGACAAGATCAGCGTCACTGCAGAAATTCTGGTCGCATGTTCCGTTTTCGCTGACAAATCTTATGCCCCAGGAGTCTGTCAAAGTAGCATTATCAGTACAGATTACAACAATTCTGTTGTGCTTGTCTACCCAATATTGACCTTTTGCAATATTTTTCTCGGTGTCCGGCATCTCTGCCTCCTTTGCCGCGTGTGCGGCTCTTCCTGATTTATTTCAGGAATTTGGCGATCAGCAAGCGTGCTTTTTTTTCACGGATTTCTTGTGCAATATCGAGGCGACTTTCTGCTTCACTGACAGAAATTCTTTCTGTCAGGTCGTAGCTGTAAATCTTTACTTCTTTTTCAAAAGTGCCGTCTCTGCCGGCAATGTTCGCTATCCAGCAATCTCTGATCGCACCATTGTACAGCCTCAGGATGTGGACGATCTTGCTCTCTTTGGTCAGCCAGAACTGGTCTGGTCTGACCTCGTTACTCGTTTCTGCCATTTAGGTGCCTCCTTTGTCGGTTGCAGATTCTTCTGGAGTGAAAGTGACCTTCAGATCAAGTATAAGGATTTCATTGATCTCGTCAACTTTCCTTTGAATTTGTTTCGCGATATGTTCCGAAGCCTGATCTTTAGTCAGCTTTCGAAGCAACAGCGAAGGTTCGATTATTTCGCCGTTAAACACTTTGAATGGTGATATCCGAACGTTGTTTCCAAAAACTACGTTGGGCCGTATTACACGATTTATGATTGTGATCAACTGAACCGTGCCTGTTCTATCGAGCCAGTAATCACCCTCTTTGATTTCTTCTATTCTTGCCATTTATGGCGCCCTCCTTTGTTGACGGAAATTTACTCTTCGTTCAACACGATAATATACCACTTTGGGCGGTTGTAGTCAAGGAAAAGAGGAAGCCAGAATCCGAAAACACCAACCTATACCATAAAATCTTTATGTCATCCCGCACTGAGAGCTTGAGATGCGGGATCTTGAGCGATTTCAAACAAGATTCCTGTTCTCGAGCTACCGCCAGGAATGACAAAAGGGGGTCTTAGGATTCTAATATGAATAAATACAAAAAATGCTCCTTTCGGAGCATTTTTGCAGTATAGAACTATATATTTTGGTATTAGTCTTCTTTTTTCTCTTCGGACTTCTCTTCTGCGCCCTCTTCAGCAGGAGCGTCAACACCAGCGTTGTCAACTTCGATAGCGTCGACATCTTCGACGATTTCTTCGTTGAGAGATTCCATTTCCTCTTCACTTCGAGGCTCTTGGACGAAAGCAATAACTTCTTCAAGATCGCTAAGGATTTCAACACCTTCTGGGGCAACGATGTCAGAAATCTTGATGTTTTTCTCAAAGTCATCAAGGACAGAAAGGTCGATCTCGAACTCTGATGGAAGATCAGCAGGAAGACACTCGATCTCAACTGAGTCAATAGGATTGATGAGTGAGCCTTCAAGATTGATAACAGCCATAGACTCGCCAACAAATTTAAGAGGGATCTCAGCATGAATTTTTTGTTTCATGTTGATCTTCATGAAGTCGACGTGAATGATTGTGCCAGACATTGGGTCTAGCTGATAGTCGTGAACAAGAGTCTTGAACTTCTTGTCGCCAACTGTCATATCGATAAGGTTTGATGTTCCAGCCTGTTTGAAAAGCTTCTCGAACTCTCTTTTATCCATTGCAATGCTAAGGTTTTCGAATTTGTTACCATAAACAACAGCTGGAGTCTTGCCAGCTTGTCTTGTGAGATGTGGTTTTCCAGTTCTCTCTTCTACTTTGATCTTAAAATCAGACATTTTATCCTTTACTTTATATTTTTTTCACTTTTTTTGAATAATTCTTCGAAATTGCCATTGAACGTCTTCAGGAAATGGTAAGTCTCAATTACATCGTCTGAAGAAACCTTCTCACCTTTGGGCGATTTTGATTTCTCGGACTGCCTCTGCAAAGTCACCGTCGCAAGTAGCGGCATATGGCTGGTGCAGCTTAGCTCCAAGAAAATGATCGAATCGACGATTCCTCGTATCTGAATCGATGAAAAATCATAAGCTTTGCCACATTGAGGACACCTTACGTTTTTCTGAACGGTCACGAGCAATTTGTATAATTCTTGATGATTCATAATGGCTCTAAAAACTATAACCAAAACGAGCTCAAAAGTCAAGAATGGAAACGGTGTGGTTTTGACTGACTATTTATTTATCCTGGTCTCTAGAAGAACAACCTGGTCGCGAAGCTCGGCCGCACGCTCAAATTGAAGATTCTGGGCTGCCTCTAGCATCTGCTTGCGCATCTCAGCCAGCACGTGGCGTTTCTCACTTTTTGGTAGCTTGTGAAAATTGTGGTCAATTTCGGTGAGCTTGATTTCCTCCTCAATTTTCTCAGGAGAAACGTTTTTGCTGATGCTGACAGGGGTGATATTGTGCAGTTTATTAAACGCTTCTTGATACTTGCGTCTCTCAACTGTCTCTGCGATCGCAGCCTTCATTGAATCTGTTTCGCGATCGGCGTACATGATCACATGGCCATCGAGATGACGAGCGGCTCGGCCCATAGTCTGCATGAGCGAGGTTTTGCTGCGCAAGAAGCCTTCTTTGTCGGCATCCAAGATCGCGACGAGGGAAACTTCTGGGAGATCGAGACCCTCACGAAGAAGATTGATACCGATAAGGACGTCGAATTTGCCAAGTCTGAGCTTGTGAAGAATTTCTAGTCTTTCAAGAGTTTGAACATCTGCATGTAAATAAGCAACTTTCATGCCCTTGTCGAGCAAGAAGTCACTAAGCTCCTCAGCCATTCGTTTTGTAAGCGTAGTTACAAGAGATCGTTGGCCTTTTTTGGTCGTTGTCTCAATCTCGGCGATCAAATCATTTATCTGACCTTTGGATGGCCGAACAGAGATCACAGGGTCGAGAAGTCCTGTCGGACGAATAAACTGGCGGACGATGGCGTCATACTCTTGGTGCTTGCCATTTACTTCATTTTCTATCGAACTCTTGCTTAACTCGTACTCTGCAGGAGTTGCGGAGGCAAAAATGACCTGATTTATCTTTTTGTAAAATTCCGGGAAACGAAGTGGACGATTGTCATAAGCAGATGGCAGACGAAAGCCAAAATCAATCAGCTTCTCTTTTCGGGAGCGATCTCCCTCGTACATACCACGAATTTGAGGGGCGGTGATGTGAGATTCGTCAATAAACATGAGCATGTCTTTGGGGAAATAGTCGATGAGGGTCGTGGTTGGTTCGCCTGGCTTGCGACCGTCGAAGTAGCGAGAGTAGTTCTCGATGCCAGAACAAGCGCCAGTTTCCTCGATCATCTCGATATCGTAGTTGGTGCGCTGAGAGATTCTTTCGGCTTCGAGTAGCTTGCCTTCGGCGGTAAATCTGTCGGTCTGAAGTTTGAGATCGTTTCTGATCTGCTCGACTGCTTTTTGTCTGATCTCGGGCGGGGTGATGAAGTGAGTAGCAGGGAAGACCTCAAATTCTTCGAGCTCGTGGATTTTTACGCCTGTAACCCAGTCAACTTCAGTAATTTTCTCAACATTGTTGCCAAAAAACTCGACCTTGATCGAATTGGTCGCATAAGCAGGTAGGATTTCAAGTGTGTCACCTTTGAGGCGATATGAGCCTCTCTTGACCTCATAATCATTTCGTTTGTACTGGAGATTGTCGAGTTGATGCAGAAAATCGTTACGATTGATTGATTCACCAACTTTGAAGGAGAAATTTGCCGAAAGGTAGAACTCCGGTGAGCCTATGCCGTAGATACAGGAAACGGAGGCGACGATGATCACGTCTTTACGTGTCAGAAGCGCGTGAGTGGCCGCGTGACGAAGTCTGTCGATCTCGTCGTTGATCGAGGAGTCCTTCTCGATATATGTGTCTGTGTGAGGGATGTAGGCCTCTGGCTGATAGTAGTCGTAGTAAGAAACGAAGTAGTGAACGGCGTTTGTCGGGAAAAATTCGCGAAATTCGTCAGCAAGCTGAGCTGCGAGAGTCTTGTTGTGGGCGATCACGAGCGTCGGTCGCTGTTGCTTCGCAATGATGTTGGCCATAGTAAAAGTCTTACCTGAGCCAGTCACGCCCCAAAGAGTCTGATGCTTCACACCTTTTTCCACATTTGTGTTTAGCTTGAAAATAGCCTCTGGCTGATCACCGGCGGCTTCAAACTTTGATTCAATTTTGAATTTATTTGACATAGATCAGTTTGTGAATAAATATCTGTTGACAAAAATTATGAACATGGTAGAGTATACCTCATATTTCCAAAAAAGTCTATCGTGTTTGAGAGGCGGAGTATAGGGACGTGCCCTTATCTCCGCTTCCCAAATAGCCTCAGGGAAGTTGGAAAAAGGAGACAGTAAATATGTCGCAGAAATTTTGTGGATCGCTCTGCCGCGCAGGTATCAAAGGTATCTCTGAGGTACTTTCTGAATACCTTGCCGATGGAAATGTCAGTGTCACTGTAAAACGGCTTGACCCGCCTCACAAACCGATCATGATCGGATATGGGAAGGTCGCCAAAGGCATCAAAACTATCGAAGCCTTGGCCAAGAAGCACCCGTTGCACAGCGTGGACATCGTCCTGCACCCGATCCCAAAGGTACAGCCACGAGCTGAAGAAGCTCAAAACGGAGGATAAAACCTTCGCTCTCCTGATCTCTCATGGATGAGAAATTGCCTCGAGAAGAAATTCTCCACAAAAATCAGCAACCGCAGACAAGATGTCTACGGTTGTTTTATTTTCTTACGCCTTTTCTTTGCGCCACTTGGCGATCTCACCGTGATTTCCTGATTTCAAGATCTCTGGTACCGACCACTCTTTGTATGTTTCTGGCCTCGTGTACTGAGGATGTTCTTTCAAAAATTCACCATTTTTATCTTTTTTCATAAATGTTTCATCTTCGGCCGAGCCTTCGCTGAGCACGCCTGGCACCATGCGAGAGACTGAGTCGACTAGCATCATAGCTGGGAGCTCGCCGCCTGTAAGGATGAAGTCGCCGATTGAGATGTCTTCGTCGACTAAGTATTCGCGAATTCGCTCGTCGAACTCCTCGTAGTGCCCACAAACCATGATCAGGTCATCATATTTCTCTGCAAGTTCTCTGACTTTGTCCTGATTTAGCTTCGTGCCCTTTGGTGAGAGCAGGACGACATGTGGTTTCTTGCCTGCTGCGAGTGCTTTTGATTTTACATCCTCAATCGCGCGGTCCATGACGTCTACCTTCAGGATCATGCCTTTGCCACCGCCATATGGCGTATCGTCAACGGTTTGGTGCTTGTCTGTCGTGTAGCCACGTAGAGCGTGAAAATTGATCGAAATCAGATCTTTTAGCTGTGCTTTTTTCAAGATGCTTTCAGAGAAAGGTCCGACGAACATCTCAGGGAAGAGTGTAATGATATCAAATCTCATAATTATTCCTTATTTAATTATTATATCTACATAAGTTTAACACTATTTGATACAAAAAACCGCCTATGACTTCTGACTCTAGCAAGCTAGATTCGGTGAAGAACTGTGGCGGTTCTTTGTATATATTTGTGATTACGCTAGAAGGTCGGAGGGCACATCATCTAGAGCGTTTTTTGTTGCGCTGTCATCATCTTCTTCGGCAACTTCCTCTTTGTCTTCGCGAGCTGGTCTTTCAGAACCCTCTGGCTCAACAATTTTGAGGTTTAGTCTTGCGTCGTTTTTTGCGCCGAAGACTCGAAGTAGAGTTCGGATTGCTTTTGCAGTCTTGCCCTCTTTACCGATAATCTTACCCATATCTTCAGGATTTACGTAGAGTTTGATAAGAACGCCTCTTTCATCGATTGTTCTCTCGGTTTTCACATCATCCGGATTTTCAACGATGGCTTTGACGACATCTTCGACAAACTGCTGATCTTGATCTGCCATGATTACCTTTCTTGACACCAAGGTATTTCTTGAGTGTTCAAAATTTTATTACTTAATTTCTTAAACTATTGTAATAGAAATTTTATTTTTCTTCAACAGTTTCAGCTTCGGCTGCAGCCTCGACAACTTCTTCTGCAGTCTCTGGAGCTTTTGCTTCTTCAACTACTTCTTTCCCGACGCTCTCGGTCGGGACTCCGACACTTTCAGTCGTCGGGGCTGTTTCAACTGTTTCAACAGCTTCTTCGGCTACAGGAGCTTCAGCTTCAACAGCTGGAGTTTCTTCTGCGACCTTTTCAGCAGCTTTTTCTTCTACAACTTCCTCTTTTGCAACTTCTGCTTTTTTAGCGAAAACTTTGACAATCTTTTTTGATTTATCAAGAATTCCAAGTTCGCACATGAGATTGTTTACTGTGTCGGATGGCTGAGCGCCTTGTCCGATCCAGAAGAGAGCTCGATCCTTTTTGATAACGATCTCTTTAGGTTGAGAGATAGGATTATAGTGACCTATGATCTCGATGAATTTCCGTTTTACGGCCTTTTTCTGTTCAGCAACAACAACACGGTATGCCGGGCTGTTCTTCTTGCCAACTCTGGTTAGTCTGATTTTTAACATCTTACTCCCTTAATCTTTAAACTTTGCTGATATAGGATAACAAATTAGCCTTTAAATGTCAACGTGACGTGATATCCGCGGACGAAATCGTCATAGGACATTTCTTGCTTGCCTTCTGGCTTGACTCGATCGATGACAAGTTGTTTCTCTTCGTCATAGTGGGCGGCGAGAAGCTGAACTCGTTTTCCCTTTACAATTGTGTAAACTTTTGGCCAGGCATCGAAGGCACGAATCTTGCGCTCAACGATTTTAGCAGGCGTATTTTCGTCGACAAAACCATCTTCTTTTTTGAAAAGTTTATTGTACGTAGCTTTGCTGTCATCCTGTGGTTCTGGCACCAAGTCGCCAGCGATATAGTAAGGCAGAGCGTTTAGAAGCTGTGTTGCGCCAGCTCTGGCCAAGTAATCTTTGAGTATTGTAGTTGTCTCTGAGCCAGAAAGTCGCACTGAGAGCTGAGAAATAAGTGCACCTGCGTCCATTTTGCTGCCAGTAAGAATTAGCGAGACACCTGCGAGTTTATCGCCGTCTAGGATAGTTTGTTGGAGCGGGGACGGACCGCGATGTCTTGGCAAAATAGATGGATGAATGTTGATCAGACCAAGGCGTGGAATATTTAGAATATCGTCAGAGATCATTTGACCAAAGTCGGCCAAAATTCCAACTTCAGGTTTCAGTTCATTTATTTTCTTTACTACCTCTGGATCGTTGATATTGTCAGTTTTCAGGATCGGAAGTTTGTATTTCTTGGCAGTATCTTCGATAATATTGGTCAGCTCATCATGGCTTCTGGAAGTAGCTTGTGAATTACCGGTGATAACCAGCTTCACGTTGTATTGAGGATCGAGCGCAAGCATCTCAAGTGCTGGAGCGCCGAGAGTGCCGGTACCAACAAAAATAATATCAGTTTCCTGAATATGGTCGATGAGCAAAGTTGAATTCAAGTGATCAATTTCGTGTTGAAGAACGCGGCCAAAAAGTTTGTCAGCAGTGATGGTAACATTTTTGCCATAACGGTCTTGGCCAGTGACCTTGACTTCGCTTGGGCGTTTGATCAAAATTTCTAGGCCAGGAAAGGATAAACAGCCTTCAACCATGTTGTGTTCGTTCTTGGAGTAGTGAACAATCTCAGGATTGCAGAGAACAGTGAGAGGGAAGCTTGGAACCTTGGAGTCCGCTTCAGCTTCAAACTCGCAAACGATCATCTTCGTAGCAGAGCCAACTTGAGGTGCGGCAAGGCCAATGCCATTTGCCTTGCGCATTGTTTCGATCATTTGGTCTATCAGAGCTTGAGTTTCAAAGCCAAAATCGACAACTTTTTCAGTCGGTTGTCGGAGGATCGGATCATCAGTTTTTCGTATTTTCATTGTCATAAATAAATATTGTTTGTTACTTTTTATAGCCATTTGGGTGGCTGCTGTGCCAATTCCAAGCGGTGCGAGCCATGTCGTCAAGCGAATACTGTGTTTTCCAACCCAGCGTTATATTGGCCTTGCTTGGATCAGCGAAGTATTCGGCAGGATCGCCAGGTCGTCTCTCCACAATTTTGTATTCAATTTTCTGTCCAGCAGCTTTTTCAACTGCGTTTATTACTTCCAGCACAGTATATCCGATACTAGTACCAAGATTGAAAGTGTTTGATTGTTTTGATTGAAGTAAATACTGCAATGCTTTGACATGACCGTTTGCTAAATCGTTTACGTGAATGTAATCACGCACGCCTGTGCCGTCTTTTGTCGGATAATCGTTGCCAAAGACTTTGAGCTCCGGAATTTTTCCGCAGGCTTTTAGGACAGCTACAGTCATCAAATTTGTTGGTGTTGGTTTGTCTTCACCGAGCAGACAGCTCGGGTCGGCGCCACAGACGTTGAAATAACGCAATACGACGCTCTTAATACCAAACATCTTATTATACTTATTTAATATCAATTCGTCAATAAGCTTTGTTAATCCATAGATCGAGAAAGGGACTTTCAATTTTGTCAGCTCATCCTTGGTCAAGCGAAGCTTTCTATCGACATGCTGCTCGAAATATTTGATGACTGCGTCGAAGAATTTGTCGCCAGAAATTTCTTCGCCATTCCATTTGCCTGCAAGAAGTCTAGAGTGCTTCAGCTGTGCCAAGTCGGTAAACTCTTCTCTCAAAGGTAGGTCGGATTTGCTGGTTGGTTCTCCGTAAACTGACGCAGTGGAGGATTTGATGATAAATCTGCAATCATTTGAATTCATCACTTCGAGAAGATTGATAAAATTCATGACGTTATTTGTCATGTATTTTACAGGATTCTCCATAGACTCACCAACTGCTAGGTACGCCGCAAAGTCGACAACGGCGGTAATTTTGTATTTTTTGAATACGGCGTCGGTCGCTACCTTGTCTTCCAGGTCCACAACTTCAAGAGCTGCTTTTGGGTTCACCGCTTCTTTGTGGCCATTTTCCAAGCTATCGAGAACGACTACATCGTAACCAGCTTTTATTAGCTCGTTTACAGTAATACTGCCGATATATCCAGCACCACCAGTGACGAGGATGTATGATTTTGAACTTAGATTATCGGTCTCAAAGTTTGCCATATTTTGCCTTTTTAGTTTTACTTTTGTACTTGCTAGAGCATATTTACAGGATCAATATCCCAAAAAAGATCCTGATGTTTCTGCCATATTGCCTTAATATCGGCATTTGGCAGGGCATCAGTTTTTATTATTATATGATATCGGAAGCGTTCGTTCAACTTATGATAGAAGCATTTGCCAGGACCGATGAAATTTATCTGTTTTTCTCTCAGATCCTTGGCAAGCGCTTTCATGGCGTTTTTGGCTTTTTCTTCGGTCTTATCATCGGAGATCACCCTTACCAAATGTGTAAATGGGGGATAGCCAAAGGTCATGCGGTCGACGATCTCGGATTTATAATATTTTTCAAAATCATGTTTGCTGGCGCAGATAATAGGGTTTGCGTCGGGCCAATATGTCTGGATGATAGTTTTGCCCATATTTTCACGCCTACCAGATCTGCCAGAGACCTGAGTGAGGATCTGAAAAGATTTCTCACTTGAGCGGTAAAAGGGTAAGTGCAGACCAGTGTCAGCGGAGATGATGCCTACGAGATCGACACCAGGGATATCCAAACCTTTGGCGATCATTTGTGTGCCGATGACAATATCGACCTCATGTTTTTTTAGTTTTTGATAAATGTTTTCATAGTCAGCTCTATTTTTCACTGTAGTTGAATCGATCTTCACAATTCTCGCTTCAGGAAAGAATTTTCTTGCTTCTAGAGTGACTTTATCGATGCCTGCCCCAAAAAATTTGATCTTCAGGCTGTCGCAGCTTGGACATTTCTCAGGCACATTTTCCTCGTAGCTGCAGTGATGGCACATAAGCTTATGATCTCGTTCGTTTGTGTGATAAATAAGAGGGATAGAGCAGTTTTTACACTGCATGACATGGCCACAGTCTCGGCAGGAGACAAAAGTAGCTGAGCCGCGTCGATTGAGAAAAAGGAGAATTTGGCGCTTTTCATCTAGCGCTTTTTTGATCTCAATTTGTAGAGTTTCTGAGATCGATGAGAAGTTGCCAAGTTTGATCTCGTCTTTCAGATTCACGATCGTCGCAGGCGGTAGGGAGGTTTTCTGGTAGCGATTTTCAAGTATGAGAAGATCATACTTACCCTCTTTTGCTCGGTGGTAAGTCTCGATCCTCGGTGTGGCGCTACCGAGCAGTAGAAGCGCTCCGCATCTCTTCGCTAGCTCTTCAGCGAGCTGAACGGCATGATATCTTGGATTTTGTTCTTGTTTATAGGAATCTTCCTGCTCTTCGTCGACGATTATCAGACCGATTTTATCCGATGGGACAAGCAGAGCCGAGCGTGGACCGACAATGATCGGCTTCGCGCCTGTGTAGAAATCCGTATAGCACTGATATTTCTCTGATTTGGACAGATTATGATGAGTGACAGCTACAAGCTTGCCAAATACTTTTTCGAATCTTTCAATCGTCTGAGGAGTCAAGATGATTTCGGGGACCAAAACGATCACCTGTTTGCCAGATTTGATCACATCTTCGGCGAGCTTCAAATATACTTCGGTTTTGCCTGAGCCGGTGACACCATAGAGTAAAGCCGGCTTCTTGTCTTCGCTATCCAGTGATTTTTTTAGCGATTGATAAGCCTTTTCCTGTTCTGGCGTTAGTGTGATCGGCAGATGATCCGAGATCGAAATCTTTGTATCATCAGCTTTTTTTGGTCGCTTCATGATATTCGGCGTGAACATCGAGATCGCTTCGCCGATAGAGCAGAGATAATAGTCTGAGATCCATTGTGCAAGATCAAGATACGCTGGAGGGATGATGACGGGGGAGGCAATAGAGGCAATATTTTTCACTGTGTACTTGCTTGGTGTACTGCTCGCTTCTTCGACACTTTTGACTACGCCTAGAATCAAGTTTTTACCAAAGGGGACATTTACGATAGAGCCAACGACAATTTGCTCCGCAAGTTCTGCGGGGATGGAGTATGAAAAGATCTCATTGTCGCCTCTGGTTTTGGTTGCAGGAATGATATTGGCTAGCATGTCTTTAATATATCAGTTGTGAAGTAAATAACAAAACAAAGATTAATACGAGTGGCAGAGTAACGGAGTGTCAGAGTGGCAGAGAGTTGCAATGATATCCGATTAAAATTGTTGTCATTCCAGCCTGTAAGCTAGAGAGGTGGAATCCAGGAAGCCTTCTTCTGAATTTGATAGCCTGGATCCCAGCCTTCGCTGGGATGACAAGAAAGCGTGATCTACATCTAGATAAATTGATTAATATGTGCGAATCTGCTAAATATGGGATAGAGGTGATGATAATGACACTGACAGCGAAAGACCTTGGCTTGGTCGAAACAGGACAATCATGTTGTCCTTGTTGCGGCATACATGCCACATCCTATACGAGCGATACAGAAGTCGAAGTTGAGAAAATTCTGTTTTGCGAAGATGACGGAGCGGTACTATTTCCAGACAAACCGGAGATGTACAAGCAACGACGGAAAAAGATTCGTGAATGGCAAAAGCGTTTTCCTGTGCTTAGTAGCAACGAATGCAGTAATTGCCGACAACCAAAAGGTATGGACGAGCCGTATTGCGGTATATGCGGGCGTAGAACCTATCCGATGCATTGGGACGAGAAAGCATATCGCGAGAATCTCAAACGCATGAGAAAGAGCGGTCAATTGAGGCGGCAAAGCGTTGCCTGATACTTATTTTGAAACGAGGCTTGCACGAACAGTGTGGGCCTTTTTATTTTTTGTTAGATTTGGAAAAGTGGCCCGTTGCCTTGCTAAACTCTTGCGGAAAGTATGAAATCGTGGTATAAACTTAAACGTTGTCATCTTCGGTGTCTTCCCTTGGGTCTAGCTGCTTATTCGTAAGTAATCAGCTAATCCCAAAGGACAGCGAGCCTTGGGTGACAAAGGAGAACTTATGGATAACAATTTACGATTGGTTCCGCCAATTAGATTCAAAGATCCAAGTCCTATAAATTTAGACTTAATCTTGGACTATCAAATTGGAGCTTTATCTGCGTGGGGTTTACCTGGACAGCTCGGAATATCTCAGGAGATTTTCCGCGAAAAAGCCGAACGTCAGGTCCGCCAATTTATGTACTCTGAGTCGCTTGCTGCAGAAGGTCTCGATCAGGTTATTCTGGTCCATTACGGCGTGAGTGATGATTATCTGGCAAAAGTTGCTGGAGTAGAGACATTGTTTGATTTGAACGATACTCGGCACTGCGGTAACATGGCTCTGCCACCAGGGTTTGCTGTTGTTCAGTGTAATCTTGGTCCGAAGTACAAAAACAGAAGAATAGTCGACGTTCGGCAAAATTACAAAAATGAAATGCTGGGCGTGATCACAGAAGGACTATTTGCTTATTTATACTGGGGAAATTCCTTGTTGAGGAATTGCTTTATGGACTTTCCCGGATCACTGTCTGCGGACGGTCATACACCATATTTATTGCTTCGTGGTGATAAGCCATTTCTTGTTGTTGATGATAAAGATATGCGTGATCCTTATAGCGAAAGCGGCAAGCCGCGGGCTTACCCTGACTTTGGTTCAGTAACTTGTGTTCGTTGGTTTTAGAAAACCCGATGGTCGTTTGCAATTATTGCAGGCGATCATTTTTTATTATTTCTTCTCTCTTTACCCATATCTATTTTTAATAAAATATGTTATTATATTTCGGTCATGGAAAAGATAACCAAAAAAGTTGTAGCAATTATCGGACGCCCAAATGTTGGGAAGTCCACTTTTTTCAATCGTATGGTTGGCAAAAGAGTTGCAATCGAGACTGAAATTGCAGGTGCTACTCGTGATCGACTTTTTGGTGAAGTATCTTGGTGCGGTACAGTTTTTGACCTTATCGACGTAGCTGGCGTCGAAACTGGTAGCAAATCTGAGCTGACAAAGAGTATGCAAGATGGTGTGAACTTGGTTATTGAAAATGCCGATCTCGTTCTTTTTCTCGTTGATTGGAATGACAAGAATAATGAGATGGACAAAAACGTCGCTAGAATGCTGAAAAAAGCGGGCAAACCAGTAATCTTGGTCGTAAATAAGGCTGACAATGTGAAAAGACAGGAAGATCTTGAGGAATTCAAACGTCTCGGCTATCAGAATCCTGTTCCTGTTTCCGCTATTTCCGGCAAAAGCACAGGTGATCTGCTCGATGTGATCGTAAAAGAGCTCGGCACAAACACAATTACGCCAAAGAGCAAAGTTTTCGATATCGATCTTGCAATCATCGGTCGTCCAAACGTAGGCAAATCTACTCTACTAAATACAATTATTGGCGAGAAGCGTGCGATTGTCTCTTCTGAGGCAGGTACAACTCGAGATATTATTGATGTTGAATTTTTTCACAAAGGCAAGAAATTCCTGATCTCTGACACTGCTGGTATTCGTCGTCCTGGCAAGATCAGCAAAGACACGATCGAATCTTTTAGCGTGATTCGTACCTACCAAGCGCTCAAGGATTGTGATGCAGCGATCTTGGTGATTGACGCTGAGGAAGGCCTTGTTTCTCTCGATACCAACATCCTCGGTAAAGCCAAAGAGTGGGGCAAATCTATCGTGCTGGCGATCAACAAAATCGACCTCGTTCCAGGAGACAAGGACGAGTATATGGGTAGAATGATTTGGCGTCTACAAAAAGAGCTAAACTTCGTGCCTTGGCTTCCAATCGTCTTCATCTCGGCAGAGAAAGATGAAAACGTAAACGCACTACTTAGCCAAGTCGTAAACGCTTTTGAGGCTCGACAGACTATCATCCCTCAAGAGGAGCTTGATCTAATCTTGGCAAATGCTAAAGAGTCAAATTTCCAAGTCTTCAACGTGAAGTCTTTGAAGCAGAAAAAGGCAAATCCACCGATCTTCGAGATCACTTTCCCGGCCAAAGCCAAGCCACATTTTACTCAGATCAGATATATCGAAAACAAGATCAGAGATGTCTATCCGATGAACGGAACTCCGGTTTTCCTCGACAACATAGTCCTCGGCAAGAAATACAAAAAATAAAGACCAGTGAATGCTGGTCTTTATTTTTATTTAGTTACTATTCGGATATGTAACGCCTTTGTGTACGCTGGTTCGATCGATCGGCAGGAGGGTGACCCAAGAGCGACCGACGATCAGATTTTTTGGTAATACGCCCCACTCACGTGAGTCTGAGGAGTGCTCCCTGTTGTCGCCCATGACGAAGTATTCGTCATTACCAAGTTTCTTTTCAAATGTACCGTCTGAAGCAGAGGTGAGAGTCTTGAAATCTGGTGGCAAATAATCTTCGGTCAGCACAAACCCGTCAGGATTTTGATTGTTTACAATCGTGACTATGCTGTCTGTTATTTTTACAGTTTCGTTTGGAAGTCCGATGATTCTCTTGATGTAGTTGATCCGAGGATTCTTTGGATAGTTGAAGACAATTACATCTCCACGTTTTGGCTCACCAACGAGATACGATATTTTTTCGGCTAATAAATATTCGCGGTTTTGGTAGGTTGGCATCATCGATTCGCCGTCGACAATGTATGGCTGTACGGCAAAATATCTAAGCAAGAAGGCAATCACGAAGACAATTGCCGCAGTTTTGCCGAGGTCCAGCATGAAGGCGAAGAAGTCTTTGGCAGGATTTGTCCCATCAAGAGATAGATTAGTTAGCTGATTCGATGCAGAATCTTCTTCTTTTTTTTCTTTTTCGACTTCTTGTGTATTTTCCATAGTGTTGGTCTGTTATTCGTTAATAAGCTTATTTTAGCAATACTTGACAAGCTTGGTCAACAGCAAGCTATAATAAGAGGGTCTTAGCTTCAAATAAATTCTTTAGCATGCATCCAATTTTGTTTACAATCGGGAATTTCACTTTTTATACTCATGGTCTTCTTGCTGTGCTGGGTATAATTTTGGGGGTCTATACATTATATCACTTGGCTAGAGAAGAAAAATTTGAAACGAAGTTTTTACTTGATGATTCTGCCTACTCGGTCCTTATTGGGATTATTGGCGCCAGGATAACATATTTTCTAATGTACCGTAGTCAATTCGCTCATTTTTCTGAAATATTCCAGATTTGGGATGGCGGTATGGTCTCTTATGGTGGATTTGTGTTAGCTGGACTGGCTTTCTGGTACTTTTTCTCAAAAAAGAAGGAAAATTTAGCACGCTGGTTTGACATACTTGCGATCTCTTTCGCTCCCGCATTGATTCTTGGTAGGATTGGGAACATTTTTGCGGGCGAGTACTCGGGCGTAGTTACAACTGCAAAAATCAATTTTTCTGGAGTTGTGCCAGTCCCGCTCTATGAAGCGCTGCTTCTACTTCTTCTTTCGGCGTTACTATTCACCTTATATTTTAAGTCCAAGAAGAAGCTTAGAGCAGGTATATATTTTTCAATATTTTTGGCAGTTTATGGCATCGGCCGATTTATCATCGATATTTGGCGCGATGAGAGCCACTTATTTCTAAATATTTCACTTGGCCAGATCGCTAGTCTAACAGTCGGGATTGTTGGTATAATCAATTTGTGGAATTACTTTTATCATAAACGAAAGGAACCAAAATGAAGATGACTGAAGAATTTATTGCTAGCCAAAAAGAATTTTTGTTGGCCGAGAAAGCTAGATTAGACGCAGAAGAGCGTGGTCTCAAGACACGTCCAGACTTCACTGGTTCGACTGATGACAACGCTTCTGAGGCTGCTGAATATGAAAACAATCAATCTCTCGATAAGCAAATCGGCTCAACTAGCGGGAAAGTTGCTGCTGCACTAAAAAGAATCGAAAATGGCACCTATGGCACTTGCACAAAGTGCGGCCTTCTTATCGAGCATGGTCGAATCAAAGTTTTGCCATCTGCGGAGCTCTGCGCGACTTGCGAAGCTAAACAAAAGAAATAATGAAGAAATCTCAGCCACCGTATTTTCCCACAGTAATTTTGTTGATCCTGCTACAAGTTGCTAACTATCTCATACAGAAATACGCTTCCGCTGAGGTTAATTCGCAGCTTATTTTCGGCACGTTGGGCGATAATGCGATTGCAATCGGCGTTTCGCTTTTGCTTATTCTGATTCTTGTTATTTCGCACAAAAAAGGACTTATCGAGGCAGCTCCAGTTTATCTGATTATTGCTGGTGCTGTTTCAAATATTTTTGATCGAGTTTTCTATGGTGGTGTTATTGACTACTTTACATTACCGCTGATTCCTATGTTCAATATTGCGGATATCTGCATAGTTATGGGCATCGGCATATTTATTTATCATACATTGTCACAAGTTTATCCTGTAAACGGACGTAAGAAATAAGGAGTAAAATGTTGAACGAAGAACAGCAAGAGCTAATTGAGAGCCAAAACATCGTTGCTCTCTCCACATCAAGTTTGGACGGTCAAGCACACACTATTTTTGTCGAAGCAAGCATGGTGAAGAGTGATTCGATCATTATCACAGATAATCATATGGTCAAAACGCTTCAAAATATTGAGGAAAATAATAAAGTTTTTCTCCTTGCTTACTCTGGAAATTATAGGACGATTCTAAACATTACAGGCACAGCGATTTATCATGATTCTGGTGAGCTACTTGAGGAAGTCAAGAATTTGCCATCAAACGCTAGCGAGCAGCCAAAGGGTGCGATCGTGGTTAATATCATAAATGTAGAAGAACATAATTCAAACGAAGATTTCTAGGAGAAAAATGGCAGAAGTAAAAATTATAATTCAGGGCGTTCACGGCAAACCAATCGATGGTAAGTTGCAGATTGGTGCAACGGTAACGCTTATCAAATCGGACAAAAATATACTTGTAGATACAGGTTATTTTGAAGATAGGGAGGCATTGATTGCCACGTTGGCCGAGGAGAAGCTGACTCCCGATCAGATAGATATCGTTATCATCACTCACATGCATATGGACCATGTGGTGAACACTTATCTCTTCGAAAACGCCAAGATTTTTTGTAAACTTCGGAAAGATTATATCGGTCAGTACCATATTCAAAAGAAAAAAGCGTGCAGAGAATTGAACTTGTTGACGGCACGGAAATTGCCAAAGATGTTTCAGTCTTGCTGACGCCTGGCCATACCGAAGATCATATGTCGGTGCTCGTGAAAACTGAGAAGGGGAATGTTGTCATCGCAGGGGACGCGATTGCAGATGAAAGCTTCGTCGAGCTAACTATGACACCACCACTTGCGACCGATTTTCGCGATTATGACGAAAGCAGAAAGAAGATTATTGCAGTCGCAGACTACATAATCCCTGGCCATGGTGATATGTTTGAAGTGAAGAAATAACCGCATATTTAGATCACAAAAAACCTCAGCATTTCGGCTGAGGGTTTTTTTGAGTTCGTATATATCTATTTGACTTTGTCGACGATTGCTTGGAAAGCTTTTGGGTCGTTCTCTGCAAGGTCTGCAAGGTGTTTGCGGTTTACATCGATGTTGCTCTTCATGAGCTTATTGATGAAAACTGAGTAGCTCATACCGATTCCCTTGAGTGCAGCGTTGATTCGGATGATCCAGAGAGATCGGAAAGTTCTTTTCTTAACTTTTCGGTCACGATAAGCATAGCGTCCTGCTTTGATGACGGCTTGTTTAGCTAGCTTGAAGACGGAATTTCGTCTGCCTTGGTAGCCTTTAGCTTTTTTGATAATTTTTTTATGTTTGGCGCGTCTAGCGGTGCCTGTTTTAACTCTCATTTTTTCTCCAAATCGAATAAGGGATTATTAATTGTATGGGATCATTTTTTTAACTTTTGCAACATCATTTTTGCTAAGAACCAAAGGATACTTTGGTGGATTAGCTTTGTGTGTCAAAAGGTGGCTTTTAGCGGATTTGACCCGTAAATATTTACCGGTGACTGTGCACTTTACTCTTTTTGCTGTTGCTTTATGGGTTTTTAGCTTCATGGGGACCTTTTTAAGTATCGTTATTTTTTATTTGAATCTTCAGTTTTCTTCTCGCAGAGCATCGCGACGATCTGATTGCCGGCTCTGAGCGGCTTGTTTTCGTAGGCAAGGTTCATCTTGTCTGCGAAACGATCGAATACAGCGTAGGCCATTTCGCCCATTGCATTTTCTCGGCCGCGGAGTCTCATCGAGACCTTGACCTTGTTGCCAGCATCGAAGAACTCTCTGGCTTGCTTTGCTTTGTATTCAAGATCATGGTCACCAATCTTGAAAGTCAGTCTCATCTCCTTTAGTTCGACGACAGTACGCTTGGCTTTGCTTTCTTTTTCTTTCTTAGCCAAATCGTATTTGTAACGTCCGAAATCCATAATCTTGCAAATAGGAGGTCGATTTGTCGGATTGATCTCAACCAAATCAAGGCCCTTTTCATATGCAATATCTAAGGCCTCTCTAGTAGGAATTGTACCGAGATTTGTTCCATCTTCGTCGATCGCCACGATAGGCGAAACTCGTATCTGCTCGTTCGCTCGAAGAAATCTTTGCTTCTGATTAATTTCTAACTCCTTTTGAATTTCTAAACTCTAAATAAAATATCACAAAAATAGCAATTGGTCAACACTCGTGGGGCTAATCAAAGACCATGTAAGCTTTTTGACCCTTTGTGATGTCTGCGCTGTCCCAATCGTGAATTGCGCCGAGCAGAACATCTTGTTTGTAGCGATAGCCTTCACCTTTTCTTGTGCCAGGATCGTTCACGATAAATTCATCAGCCTCATAGCCGGTGACTACAAGCATATGATAGTTTGGTCCGCCATTTTGAAAATTTGGATTGCCGAGCATTTTGCCCGCGGCCGGGATGATGACAGGCTTATTGGCAGCAATCTCGGCTTTGATCTTTTCGATCGTTGCATCGGTCACAACGCGTCCTTTACTCAGGCTATAGTAACCTTTGGCAATCTGGCTTAGCTCCTTGACGGTCACGTCGACAGCATAGTTGTTTTTTGATTCATATGCTAGCAGATCCTGAATCTCAGCTTCTGCCGATTCTTTCGAGATTACCGTCGTTTTGTCAATAAAATGATGTACCATGATCAGGCTTGCTTCTTCGCAGGCCTCCTCGTGAGCGCTATCCCAGTTTACTAGTGGTGCTTGAGTCGTGAAGGGGACTTTGATGCTAAAAGTATCTGGGAGTGTCTTGGTTACCACCTCATTTTGTGGCACACTCGGCTGATTCTTATCAATAGTTGCATTGTCATTTCTCGCTTCGGAGACAGTGTTAGCATTTGACTCAATTTGAGCTTTCTCATTTTTTTCAGTTTGAATTCTCTTGTATGACAGGTAGAAAGGCACCAAAAAAACACCAATCAAGCAGAGGATAATGAAAGTTTTGAGAACATTTTTAGATTTATTTGCTACTCTTGGCATTTGTAGAGACTTTTTTTGCCGACTATCAATCTCAGATTATCATCGGATGTTTCGATTAGCTGAGGTGTTTTGGCTATTGTTTCGCCACCAGCGACGAGAGGGACTTGAGAGTTGGTAAAGAGCCTCAGCGATCGGCCGCGGAAAAGGGATAAATTTATCTTTTCGCTTTTTTTTGTACCAAAGAAATTAGAGATTTTTGAGAGGAGGGCAGGTTCTCTAGGGTCGACGCTTTCGAGTACTAGGTCTAGATAGTCAGGACCTATTTTTTCAATTGATGGATTAAAGTTTGAGATTGTGAGGGAGCTAGCTTTGGCCTGAACGAGAAAATCCTTAAACTCAACGGTCACTTCTGTCGGCATTTTTAAATCTAGAGCTAGGCTTGTGAGAAAAGCGCTACCATTTGCCGTTTTGCCAATTTTTATCTCGTTAATCTTGCGAAATCTAAGGTTTTCGGCTGCTTCTTTCCAGCTTTTTGCACCAATCAGGTCTTCGAGATCAGACGAAGCTTCAAGCGGAATCAAACCGAGAGCGGCAGAATTTCCACAGAGCTTCGCAGCAATCTTGTTTGCTATTTCGTCTCCACCGATACCGACGATAGTGTTGTACTTCTTGCTGAGGCCGAGATCGACAAGCTCCTCGGTCGTGTATGCGGCAGAAGGATATGCAAATTCGCCCGATATACCGAGGGTGGATAGGTAGTTTTTGATATCAGTCACAAGAGAGCGCTTTTTGCACTTTTTTATATCGAAAATATAGTAATACATGAATCTTTCAGGTTATCAAGAAACTATTTCTTGCTAAAAAATCCCATTTTGTCAGCAATTTGCTCGATTGAATCTTTCTCATCCTCTTCGGATTTGACTTCGTGCTTTACTTCTTCTCTTGGCTTTGCTACTTCAGCGGCTGCTTTAGCTTCACCTGGCATGATGCTTTTGCCAACAAAAGTTGCGCCCTCTTTGATAATCAAGCTTTTTGCATTGATATCGCCGTAAATTCGTCCAGTTGGATGAATTTCGAGTTTATCAGTTGCCTCAACAAGGCCTTTGACTTCGCCTGAGATTTCGATTACTCGTGCGATGACAGGTCCTTTGATCTGTGCAGTCTCGCCGATGATCAGATTCTCGTCGCTTTTTACTTCGCCTTCGACGCTACCGTTGACCTGGATAGAACCCTTGTTGTAAAGGTTTCCTTTGATCGTAACGTTGATGCCGATGATGGTGTCAACATTGTTTTCCATAATTTTCCTTCTCCCGCGCCATATGTTTTTTGAGCGGCGGCTTAATATTGATTAATTTGTCTTACTTATTACTCTGTAATCATATCATAAATACTTTTTCGACTAAAATGCAAGACGTGCCTATTTTTGTCATTCCGGACTCGATCCGGAATCCAGATTATTTTAAATAGATCCCCGGGTTTCACTCTCAAGTCACATCGCCGAACCCGAGGATGACGGGCGGAGAGACTAAAATGCAAGACTCATTGAAAATGATCGTAAATCGTGGTACAATCATTCGGATTAAAAAAGGCGCAAAGATGGATAAAATTGTCATTACTGGTGCGAGGGAACATAATCTAAAAAATGTTTCATTAGAAATACCCCGTGATAAACTAGTTGTCATCACCGGTCTTTCTGGTTCCGGAAAATCATCTCTAGCTTTTGATACGATCTACGCTGAAGGCCAACGCAAATACGTTGAGTCTCTTTCGTCGTACGCCAGACAATTTCTCGGCGTAATGGAGAAGCCAGATGTAGACAGTATTGAGGGTCTTTCTCCTGCGATTTCTATCGATCAGAAATCAGCTTCACGAAATCCAAGATCAACAGTTGGTACGATTACTGAAATATATGATTATTTGAGACTTTTATTCGCTCGTGTTGGCACTCTGCATTGTCCAAAATGTGGTAAAGCTGTAGTTCATCAGACTGTCGGCCAGATCGTCCAGTCAATCCTTCGCGAATCGAAAGAAACTCGACGTGTCATCATCTTAGCCCCAGTCTTGGTTGGTAAAAAGGGTGAGCACAAGGACGTTTTCAACAAGATTAGCAAAGCAGGCTTCTCGCGTGTTCGTGTTGACGGTATCGTCGCTGACCTCGATGAAGCAATGGAAAAAGACCTTGATAAGAACAAAACTCATAATATTGAGATTGTTGTTGATCGACTTATTCTTGAAAAAGATAATGTTGATGACTCGACAATCAGTCGACTAAATGATTCTGTTGAAAAAGCACTTCATGAGGGAAATGGCCGCATTATCGTCTCTGATCTCGAGTCAAATAAGGAAACTCCATACTCCGAGCAATTCGCTTGTCCTGATTGTGGTATTTCAATGCCTGAGATTGCACCAAGATCATTTTCCTTTAATTCGCCTCATGGCGCTTGTAAATATTGCCAAGGTCTTGGTACTCGTCAGGAGATTGAGCCACATTTGATCCTGCCAAACTCGAAGCTTACAATCAACGAAGGTGCAATCAGACCATGGTCTCGAAATATCGCGCATAGCGGCTGGTACTCTCGAATTCTCGAAAAAGCTGCCGAGAAGAACAAAATTGATCTCAATGTGCCGATTTCACGACTTTCTAAATCCGATCTAAACATCATTCTCTACGGTACAGGGGAGGAAGTTTATAACGTTGGTGGTTATGAGTCAAAATATGAAGGTGTCATACCAAATATGGAGCGCCGTTATAAGGAAACAGAGTCAGACTATATTCGAAAAGAGATCGAGAAGTATATGGTGACCAAGAAGTGCCCAGTTTGTGGTGGCGCTCGTCTTCGTAAAGAAGTTCTCGGTGTGCTGATTGATAGCAAAAATATCTCTGAAGTCTCAGATATGACGATCGAAAAGGCTATTGTCTTCTTCGAATCATTGCCTGCGAAGCTCTCTGATGAGAAAAATCAGATTGCGAAGTTAGTGATCAAGGAAATTTGTCAGAGACTGACTTTCTTAAACAACGTTGGCTTGCCATATTTGACGATCAACAGAAACGCGGCAACTCTTGCTGGTGGTGAAGCGCAACGAATTCGTCTGGCAACACAAATCGGCTCTGGTCTTATGGGTGTTCTCTATATTCTGGACGAGCCTTCTATCGGCCTGCACCAGCGGGACAATGATCGACTTCTTGAAACACTAAAAAATCTGCGGAATCTTGGCAATACTGTCATTGTCGTCGAGCACGATGAAGACACGATCATGGCAGCTGACTGGGTTGTCGATGTAGGTCCTGGCGCTGGCGAAAATGGCGGTAAGATCGTTTTTGAGGGTAAACCAGAGGATATTCTCACTTCAAAAGAGTCGATTACCGGTATGTACCTCTCGGGACGCAGAAAAATCGATATTCCAAAGATTCGACGTCCAGGCAATGGCACATTCCTCGAGATTTTTGGTGCAGCCGAGAACAATCTGAAAGATGTCCATGCCAAGATCCCACTAAACACATTTACTTGTGTGACTGGTGTTTCTGGCTCTGGTAAATCCACGCTTATAAATGATATTTTGGCGAAACATCTGTCTCAGGTCTTTCATCACGCAAAGACGGAGCCAGGCAAATTTGAGAAAATCACCGGCACGGAGCATTTGAACAAGGTGATCGATATCGATCAGTCGCCAATCGGCAAAACTCCAAGATCAAACACCGCAACATATACAGGTATTTTCACCGTTATCCGTGAGCTTTTTGCGACAACAACAGAGGCAAAAGTTCGCGGCTACAAGCCTGGCAGATTCTCTTTCAACGTAAAGGGTGGCCGATGTGAAAAATGTAAGGGTGAAGGTGTGCTCAAGATCGAAATGCATTTCTTGCCTGATGTTTATGTTACTTGCGAGGACTGCAAAGGCAAGAGATACAACAGAGAAGCGCTAGAGGTAAACTTCAAGGGTAAAAATATTGCCGATGTTTTGGCGATGACCGTCGACGAAGCGCTGATATTCTTCAAAAATATTCCATCAATCGAAGAGAAGCTTCGAGTCCTTGCTGAAGTTGGCCTTGGCTACATTCGCCTTGGTCAGCCAGCGACGACTCTCTCTGGTGGTGAGGCACAGCGTATCAAGCTTGCCACTGAGCTTGCTCACCGTGGCACTGGTAAGACTTTCTATATCCTGGACGAGCCAACGACTGGTTTGCACTTTGAAGACGTGAAAAAGCTTATTGGCGTCTTGGTCGCACTTGTTGATAAGGGAAATTCTGTTCTCGTGATCGAGCACAATCTTGACGTGATCAAAGCAGCTGACTACCTGATCGATCTCGGTCCTGAAGGTGGCGATGGCGGCGGCAAGATCATCGGTGTCGGTACGCCAGAAGAGATTATGAAGGTAAAAGATTCATATACTGGCAAATATCTAAAGAAAATATTGAAATAAAAAAATGGCTAATATCAATAATACTGATATTAGCCATATAGCTTTTAATGAACAAATCCGAGACTGACCAAGCTGCTTATAGCACTTTGGACAATTTCTTGTTTCCGCGGACTTTGTATTCTCCTTGTAAGCTTGGCTGAGGCGCGTGCATCCGCCCAGCTGTACCCGGTGAATTGTATTGTACCACCGTTCTCTTTCCACATACTTTCGCCTTCCCATTCAAACTGAATCTCAGGAAAGTAGTCAGTATTTTGGAGCGGCACAGCGTATACAAGGTAGTGCTTGCCACGTGGCGATACAATGGTTCCGTTAGACGTTTTTAGCACGCCTTTCACTTTTGTTTCCATACGCGCTTCAAACATAAAGGTTGGCTCGATTGGCCAAGCACAATCCATGCTGAATCCGTCACCAGCTTCTTCTCGAATCTCTCTTTCGATTGTTTCGGCTGGGATTTCTCCAAGCTCGATTCCGCCTTGTGCGAATTCATAGCCAGGATAACGATTCGTGTGGAAAAGTCCAACACGGCCTTGGCAAGCTAATGCCGCGATTACGCAGGGACGATAGCCTTCAAGGCGAATTTCATCCAACTGAGCGAGTTGCCTCGCTCGTGCTTCTGGCGAGATGCTTGTCCCCATATGGGGACGCTGATAGTTCGGAAATATCGAACGAATCAGCTGTAAGGCTCTTTCAGCCGCTTCTATATTCATAACATTCTCCTTTTCGCGAGGAACAGATGTATGTATATTAACATATTATTGCTATTTAGTCAATATCTCTTGAAAAAACTTGGAATTATACGAAAAGTACTAAAGTTACGAAAAATCTTAATCCTATTTGTCATCCCGACCGTAGCGGAGGGATCTCCTAATAGCAAACATTCCATTTGAAAGATCTCTCCGCCTATGCCACAACGGGCATAGAGTCGAGATGACAATTTTTGGTATATTAAGAATTAAAAATTAAACATTCACTTTAAATTTTAAATTTGTAAATTTTAAATTATTTTGTTGGCACAAAATACGTTTCACTGCTACAATAAATGAAAAGGAGATATCATGGCATTTAAATTTTTCATGAGAAGAGACGCGAAGGACAAGAAGATTACGACTCCGGTAGCGCCAAATGTTGAGGTGAAAGTTCCGGAGGTGAAGCCAGCTGAGATCAAGAAAGTGGAGCAAAAGCCAGCGGCACCGAAGCCGGCTGAACAAAAAGTGGCAGAGGCAAAGCCTGCAGAGACAAAAAAAGATGGTGAAAACGTTTATGCATTTATCGATGCCTCAAATCTATTTTGGGGTGGACGATCAAGCATGGGTTTTGGCGTTGACTACAAGAAGCTGATCGAGTTTCTGGCCAAAGAATATCATGTGACCAAAGTTTTTTATTATGGTGGCGTTCGCATCTTTGATTACGAATATTCAGTCCTAGACAACGAATTGATCAATCTGACCAAGCTCGAGGAGCACTTGAAAGAGCTACAAAAGACGGCTGTCGAGAAAGATGTCATCGCCATCGAGCGATCACTTTCGAAGATCAATTTTTACAAAATTTTGGAAAATTATGGCTATATCATGAAGATCAAGCCAGCCAAGGTTTTCTACGATGAAGATGACGAAAATGAGGAGAAGCCGCTGCTGAAGGCAAATTGCGATGTAGATATGACCTTCGATATGATGCGCTATATGCAGCAATATACTGGCGTGGTTGCGATGACGGGGGATGGCGACTTTGCCTCTGTCCTTAGCTACTTGAAGGCACATGACCGCAAACTTATCGTCTTCTCACGTTGGAATCGTACAGCTAAGGAGATCAAGACGGTGGCAGGGGATAACTTCGTCGACTTCGAAAAGCTCCGCAGCGTTGTGCAGCAATATAGGAGATAAAAACATTTAGTTCTATATGAAAAATACCGCCCATCTCTGGACGGTATTTTTCATATCTTCACTCAGTAATTCCTCAGGTTGCTGCATTACAATATATTTAGGTCGATATCCTAGCGATAAGACTAGAAAATTAAAAAAAAGGAGAATCATGAAAAATAAGAAATTATTGCTTTCCGTTACCGCCCTGACACTGGCTGTGGCTGGTGCTGTCTGGTACGGCGGAAGTAAGGTAATGGCGGCGAATTCTACTGGGCACGATGCGATGGTCTCAACCCTATCAGCGAAACTTGGCGTTTCTGAAGATAAGGTGACTGCGGCATTCGACTCAGTCGAGGCTGATCAGCAAGCTGCAAGAGCCGCTGAGCAAAAAACTCAGCTAGATAAGGCTGTAACTGACAAGGTAATCACACAGGATCAAGAAGATAAATTGATTGCCAAACAAGCTGAGGTCAAGGCTGCGCAGGACAAGATTCAGTCTGATCTGAAGCAATGGTACACCGACAATGGTATTGATCAAACAAAGATCGCTCCATATACCGGACGCGGTGAGATGGGTGGCGGTAAGGGCATGGGTGGTCGTGGACACATGGGCAACGAATAATCAGTAACAAAAAAGCACCTTCGAGGGATCGAGGGTGCTTTTTCTTATCTCTGAGAAATTAGATTTTGTACTTGATTGCGGCTTTAGCAGCGGCAAGTCTTGCGATTGGAACACGAGGAGGTGAGCAGCTGACGTAGTTTAGGCCAAGAGTATGGCAAAACTCGATGCTAGCAGGATCTCCGCCATGTTCGCCACAAATTCCGACTTCGAGCTTCTCGTTCGCAGCGCGTCCTGCCTTGATTGCGATTTTCATCATCTCGCCGACACCATCTTGGTCGAGAGTCTGGAAAGGATTGCTAGGAAGGATGCTATCTGTAACGTATTGAGCGAGGAAGCTTCTCTCGGCGTCATCTCGAGATAGACCGTAGGTCATCTGAGTAAGATCGTTTGTGCCGAAGGAGAAGAACTCGGCGACCTTGGCGATCTCGCCAGCAGTCACAGCAGCTCGAGGAATTTCGATCATTGTGCCAAATTTATAGCTAAATTTGACGCCTTTTGCCTTCATGACCTCTTTGGCGATCTCGATCAATCTTGGTTGGATGTGATGAAGCTCGTTGATATGGCTTGTGAGGGGGATCATGATCTCAGGCTTCACAGCGATTCCAGCAGAAACTGCCTTCGCAGCACCTTCGATGATCGCTTTTACCTGCATCTCGACGATCTCAGGCATGACGATGGAGAGACGAACGCCACGAAGACCCATCATTGGGTTGCTCTCGTGAAATCTCTCAACAGCATCAAGCATTTTTGTAAGCTTGGCGATCTTGCTAGTGGCAACCTTGGCCGTGACATGACCGGCAGCTTGTTTTGCCTCTTCGTAGGCGATTTCTAGCTCGATAGTCTTGCTATCTGGCAAGAATTCGTGAAGAGGTGGATCGATCAGACGGATGATTACAGGGTCACCTTCCATCTCTTTGAAGAGGCCGTAGAAGTTTGTTCTCTGATTTGGAAGAAGCTTATCAAGCTCTTTTGTTCTTGTTGCAGAATCCTCAGCCAAGATCATGTTTTGAACGATCGGCAAAAGCTCTTTATCGAAGAAAGTGTGCTCAGTTCGGCAAAGTCCGATACCTTTCGCGCCGTAAGATCGAGCTGTTTTTGCTTCTTTTTGATAGTCAGCATTTGCCCAAACCTGAAGGCCTGGCATTACCTTGCCATCAACGCCTTTGCGCTTTGTCTTTTTGCAGATTTCGTCTGCCCAAGATAGAATTTCTAGCAAATTTTTCTGCTGTGAGAAGGTTGGAACTGTTTTCTCAAGCTCGCCGAAGAAAACTTCACCTGAGCCACCGTCGATTGAGATCCAATCTCCCTCTTTGATCGTGAGGCCGTTCGAAGTCATCGTTCTTTTCTCGAGGTCGATCTTGATATCTGCAGCACCAACTACGCTTGGAATGTTGAACTGACGAGCGACTACAGCGGCGTGAGAAGTTGCACCACCTTCAGAGGTGACGATACCTTCGGAGGCGATCATGCCGTGGACGTCGTCTGGCTTCGTAAATGGTCTTGCCATGATGACTTTTTGACCATTTTCCTTCGCCATTTTCTCAGCAAGGTCAGCATCGAGATAAACTCGACCAACAGCAGCTCCAGGAGATGCGTTGATACCTTTGCCGAAGAGTTTGCCAGCTTCAGCTGCGGCTTTTTTCACTTTGTCTTCGAAAAGAGGGTGAAGAAGAGCGTCAACTTGCTCAGTCTCAATCAGTTTGTCGATTGCTTCTTCCTTGGAGATGATTTTCTCAGCAACTAGGTCGAGAGCGATTCGGACTGCAGCTTGAGGAGTTCTCTTACCATTTCTTGTTTGTAGGAGCCACAATTTACCGCGTTCAACAGTAAATTCCATATCCTGCATATTTTGATAGTGAATTTCGAGCTTGTGGCAAGCTGCAAGAAGCTCTTTGTAAATGATTGGGTCACTCTTGGCATAATCTTGGATTTTGATCGTGTTGCGGATGCCGCAAACAACGTCATCACCCTGTGCGTTTGAGAGGTAGTCACCGTAGAGTTTGTTCTCACCTGTAGCAGGGTTTCGTGTGAAAACGACGCCGGTACCACAATCCCAGCCCATGTTGCCGAATACCATCATGACGACGTTTACAGCGGTACCGAGGCTATCCGAGATGCCAGTAGCACGTCGATAGTCGATTGCTCTCTTGCCATTCCATGATTCGAAAACTGCTTTTGCAGCGAGCATCATCTGGTCGGTTGGATCTTCTGGGAAGTCGATTTTTGCTTCTTTTTTGATGATTTTCTTGAAAATGTTTGTGAGCTCGAGGAGATCATCGGCTGTAAGGTCGGTGTCGACTTTTGCGCCCTTGTCAGCTTTCATCTTTGCAAGTTCATGCTCGAAGATTTCATCGCTGATGTTTAGAACAACAGAACCAAAAGCCTGTACAAGTCGGCGATATGAGTCATAAACAAAACGTGAGTCACCAGACTGTTCGATCAAGGCCTTTGCAGTCTTGTCGTTCATACCGATGTTTAGAACTGTGTCCATCATGCCTGGCATAGAGAAACGAGCGCCAGAACGGCAGGAAACAAGAAGTGGGTTCTTCGCATCGTTAAACTTCTTGCCACTTTTCTTCTCAACTTCTGCGAGAGCTGTGAGCACCTCCTCTTTCATTCCTTTTGGGAAAGTCTTGGTAGTTTGATAAAGATTGCAAGCTTCTGTGGTGATAGAGAAGCCCATTGGGACTGGAAGTCCGAGGCTAGTCATCTCGTGTAAGCCAGTTCCTTTTCCGCCGATCAAGCCACGAATATCCTCAACTTTGTTGAGAGCTGGATCGCCGAAGAGGTAAACATACTGAGCATTTTTTTCAGTTTTCACGTTTTGCCTTTTCTATATTAATTACATTTTTACAAAAACATTATAACCACAAACAAAAATAAATGCTAAAAACATGAGCGGAATTCGCTAACATTTGTAGCACCATTTATATATAACAAAAGTACTCGGGCTGATCAAGCGGTAGAATGTGGTTAAGTTTGTTGCAATATAAGCTCCTACATTTTGTAATCCTGAAACCACCCTTCGCCAAGGCTACGGAAGTGGCACGGCAAGTTCAGGATGACAGGCCAGTGTTCATTATGGTAAATTGTATTTACAATATTAAACAAGGATATGCATGAGCGATTACAGGATGAGAGTTTCGGTCAAAGGTTTGTTTTTCAACGACAGAAATCAGGTGCTTTTGGTTAAATGTGGCAAGGAAGATGCACCATCAAAATTTTGGTCTGCGCCAGGAGGTGGGATCGAAGACACTGAGGAAGCTATTCATGCGGTTCTGCGAGAGTTGACCGAAGAGACTGGCTATTTCGGTACGGTAGATAGACTTATATTCGTCCAAGACTTTACCTCTTCACGGGGAGTTAGACAGATTGAGCTTTTTTTCCGAGGCAGGATTGATGAGACGAAGTCACCTTTGCCAAAATCTGAGCACCCATTTATTTTTGTTACAGAAGAAGCATTCAAAGAACTTAAGTTTATGCCAGCTGATCTAAATCCTTTTGATCTTACAGAATCGATCCCGTTTCATTCGGCTATCAAATAGCAATCATTTAAAAAAAGACTGAGCGAGTGCCCAGTCTTTTTTTGTATATAGTACTTTGGATTATTCGATGCCAAACATTTTTGTGATAGCTTTTGCTATCGCGATGGATGCTGCAAATAGTACCAGGTAGACAACCGTCATAATGACCTTTTTGCCGCACTCAGCCATCGTGATTTTTTTCTGCAACTTTTCGATCAAGATAATCGCTAGAGTTACGACAGAGATTACTCCATAGATTCTTGGGACAGTTTCGTTAAAATCATAGCTAGCGTTGTTCAGATCTGCTTTCGTAGCGACATAATAAACGATGTTCACGAGCATTAAGCCCAGCATGATTATCAACATCGCGTCTGACGTCGTCTTGCAGCCTAAAGTAGTACAAAGATTTCCCGATTTCTTTCTTGCCATAGCCCTCCTCTTATTTTTTGATAACATTATTGTAGCATCAAATTCTGATTGATAAAATAGCTCAAAAGTAATATTCTTATATTATGAAAAAATCGAATACATTCAAAGCTTGGCCGACTTGGCTAATCCGACTTGTTATCGCAGCAATCGTAGCCATGACAGCTGGTCTGATTGTTTATCAAAAACACCATTCCGATAAATACATTGCCGAAGACAACGCCGTCGATAGATCCCAACCTGGGACCGAAGAGCCTTTTGCTAATATATTTGATTGGCAGAAACAACCTTCTATTTGGGGTGGGAGAAATAGTCAGGCCGCAGTCGTGTTTAAGGATAAGATGTGGGTTTTTGGTGGCAAAAACGTGAGTGATAAGGCGTCAAACGATGTTTGGTCATCATCTGACGGAATTAGCTGGACTCAAGTTGCTGAAAATACCCCTTGGCTCGACAGATCGGGCCACCAGGTTCAAGTTTTTCAGGACAAAATATGGTTAATGGGCGGAACTTCGAACTTGGGCGTTCAGTTGAACGATGTTTGGTCATCTCCTGACGGAGTCAAGTGGACAAAAGAAACAGTTGCAGCTCCATGGGCGGCAAGGGCTGATTTCGCCTCTGTAGTTTTTGATAACAAGCTTATGATAATGGGTGGCTGGAACACATCCTTGCCTCAAGGCGGTGAATTTACAAACTTCAATGATGTTTGGTCTACTACTGATGGTATAAATTGGGACAAGCTGACTGAAGCTGCTGCTTGGAGCAAACGCGCATATCTCTCCGCGTATATTCAAGATAAAAAATTATTCATAGCAGGCGGTCTGACTGCAATTCCAGTCGCTAAGTTTGCTGACATTTATTCGAGTACTGACGGTATAAATTGGGAAAAATCTGGTGAGCTACCAGAAGCGAGAGGCGCTGCCTCTGTTGTCCGGGCTGATGGCCGACTTTACCTTATTGATGGTTACGATCAAGACCGTGTTTACAACTATTCGCTGTATAGTGATAACGGTAAGATTTGGCTTCCTACTGAAAAGTACGGCTACGGACCAAGTCGTGCCTTTCATACTGCTCTATATTTCAAAAATTCTGTTTGGATGATTGGGGGAACTGACTTTGATTCTGGGCAAATAAATGACCTTTGGTCAACCTCAATAATTGGAGCCAAATAAGATGGGAAAAGAGATAATCTTAAAGAAATTGAAGCCAGAAGACTGGGCAGAGTACAAAAAAATCCGTCTTGAGGCGCTAGAGAAAGAGCCAACTGCTTTTGCAATGAGTTTTGAGGAAGAAGTCGGCCGTTCGGATGATCTTTGGTCAACAAAGCTCGATCCATCGGGTGATTTGCTGAATTATATGATATTCGCCTGCGATGGTAATGAAGTTATTGGCATGGCTGGAATTTTTCAAAACGAAAAAACAAAGCTAAAGCACATTTCGAATATTTACGGCGTGTACCTTAGAGAAAGTTATCGTGGCCGCGGCATAGGTAAAGCCATGCTTGAGATTATGATCAATGAGGCAAAGAAGGCTCCAGGTGTTGCTAAGATCAGCCTGTCTGTAAATACAGAGCAGCTTCCCGCTGTTCGTTCTTATGAAAAAGCCGGGTTCAAGAATATCGGCAAGGTTGAGAGAGAAATGAAAGTCGGAAATAAGTACTACGATGAATATATTATGGAGATGCTACTTCCAGATAAGGAGTGAAATGGCTGCTACTGATGAGATTTTGATTAGAGAATATGAAAATGCTGATTACGATGCGTTTCTGCAAATTATTGAGGAGTTTCAGCGGTATATCGCGAAGACTGATAGTCGGGGAGTTTGCTGCGACTTCAGATCATTAGAAGATGTGAAAAAGTATGCAGATCAATCTCTGAGAGACGTCGCCGAGAGAGAAGGTGCGATATATTTTGCTGAAATTGATGACAAGATTGCCGGCTTCATCCTAGGCATCGTTGAAAGAAACGAAAAAGACACTTTATATATTCTCACGCACAAGCCAGGGGCGCATGGCTGGATTGGCGAAGTATTTGTCTCGCCAGAATTCCGCAAGCAGGGGATCGCGCGCAAACTAATAGATAAAATTACTGCTGATTTCAAGACAAAAGGTTGTGTAAATGTTCGGCTCTACGTGATGGCAGATAACAAGCTAGCAATCTCTGCCTATGAGAATCTTGGCTTTCAGACTCGCGATCTCGAGATGTCAAAAGATATTTGATAATAAAAAACCTGTACCGAACTAAGTTCATAATGGCACAGGTCTTGGGTTTTCAAACCTTTGGAAATTTGGCTCGCAGCATCTCTGCCGCGACGACGAAGTCGGTTCTGACCTGCTTTAGGTCGATTTCCTTTTTGTCCTTGTAATGGAAAATCCGCTGAGCGGGTGTGATTTCGACTGAATTGACAATCAGTGACTCGATCACGAGGAATGGTGTGTTGCTGCTTGGGCAGAAACAGGCGTATCCGACGATTACTGGTGTTTGAACCAGTGGGAGATTGACGGGGTAGTCCATCACGGCAATCATGAGCTTGTGCGTAACATTACCAAAGTCAGTTACCTCAGTGACGACTACGTCTTCTTCTTTCATATCAGAAACCTCCTTTTTTCGGTTTTTTACATATTACCATAATTCTCGCATATTGTCAATAAATCGTGCTCAGTCTATTGACTATTTACGATATTTTTGTTACAATAACCAATGAAAGTTTGAAAAGTCGGCAAGTCTCTTTGTTTATTTCTTGTAAACGAACTGACAACCAAGATAATCAATCCTTTCAGGTCGATTATTGTTTTAAGTTTCGAAGGAACAAATGCAAGAAGAGAAAAACAAATTATACGTTGGAAATCTTCCATACACAGTCGATAGCGATGCTTTGGCTGAGATTTTTGGTGCGATTGAAGGCGTAGAAGTTACTTCAGCAAATGTCATCATGGACCGCGTAACCAACCGATCAAAAGGTTTTGGTTTCGTCGTTGTTGCTGATGAACAACAGGCTGAAATAGCTATCAAAGAGATGAACGGCAAAGAAGTTGAAGGTCGAGAGATCTTCGTCAATGTTGCTCGTCCTCAAGAGAAAAGAAATGACCGCGACAGCCGTGGTGGTTCTTCTTTCAATAGATCATACAGATAAATTAGTATAGATTTATAAAAAAATGACTCCGAGAAATCGGGGTCATTTTTTGTATGGAAGTAAAACACTTGTCATCCCGCACTGCCGGCGTGAGATGCGGGATCTTGTGCGAACCAAATAAGATTCCTGCTTTCGCAGGAATGACAGGACAAGCTATTCCATTGACAAAAAGTCGTAAATAAGTTATTACAAGAGTGGCAGATTAATAAGATCAATTCATATCGATCTTATTTTTATTCTGTACACTACAATTTGGAGGCCAATAAAATGGCAAAGAAAACTATCAATGATCTCGGTGACATTTCTGGCAAGAGAGTTCTTGTCCGAGTTGATTTCAATGTGCCGATCAATCCGAAAGCCCCTACGACTCGCGATGAAGCGGTCATAACTGATGATTCGCGTATCAAAGCGGCAATCCCTACTATCGAAGCCTTATTAGCGAAAAATGCTCGGGTGATACTGGCATCTCATATGGGAAGACCAGACGGAAACGTTGTCGAAGGCTTACGCTTGGACTGCGTCGCAAAAAGACTCAGAGAGCTTATTCCTCAGACCGTTGTAAAGATTGATGATTGCATCGGGCCAAAGTTGGCCGCCGCTGTCTTACAAATGAACTCTGGCACTGTCCTATTGCTCGAAAACATACGTTTCGTAGCAGCAGAAGAATCGAAAGATGAGTTTGCAAGAACAGGCTTTGCGGCGCGATTAGCTGATTATGTAGATATCTATGTAAATGATGCTTTTGGCACCGCACATAGAGACCATGCATCAACCTGTTCAATCGCGAAAGTGATGAATGAACAAGGAAAGCCTTGCGTAGCCGGGCTGCTGATGGAAAAAGAGCTAAAGTTCCTTGGAGTTGCCCTGGAAGATCCGGCGAAACCATTTGTGGTTGTCCTCGGCGGAGCCAAGGTGAAGGATAAGATACCTCTTATCGAGAACCTGATTGGCAAGGCTGATAAAATCCTAATTGGCGGCGCGATGGTCTTCACATTTTGGAAGGCTATGGGTGTCAATATCGGTGGATCACTTTGTGAAGATGAACTCGTGACTGAGGTTCTTGACTTAATGAAAGAGGCAAAAGCCTGCGGCACAGAGATTGTCTGCGCTATAGATGCCATCGCATCAATGCCGATGGTCAAAGATGCTAAAGGTAAATTTGTCGCCCCGAAAGAAGTCATGCATTGCTACATAGACGACGGAATACCAGACGGCTTCGTCGGGTATGACGTTGGTCCGGCCACAGTCGATATGTTCGAAGAGCATATTAACAATGCTGGGACAGTCGTTTGGAATGGCCCGATGGGTGTGTTCGAAGTTCCAATCTTCAGTGACGGCACAAACGGCATTGCCGATGCAATGGCAGATAGTAAGGCAATGACAATAGTTGGTGGCGGCGATAGTGCCGCAGCAGTAACACAAATGGGCTATGCAGACCACATGACGTTTATCTCCACTGGCGGAGGCGCGTCGCTCGAATTCCTCGAAGGTACGCCCCTTCCAGGAGTCATAGTACTTGATGAAAAATATTAACTCGCCAGCCGTATAGGCTCGCAAATAGCTTGATGGCAATCAGAACAAAATCTGGTTGCCATTTTTTTATTCAAGTTAAGCCTTCGAATAGTTGCAATATATATTTATATATGTTATAGTAGCTATATCAACAATACACAATTGTTCTATAGATTTCCGAAGAGATAACAATTATTCGACGTTCTATTGCAGCAATTCGAATTATTTAATTATTTTCTTAGGTTTTTTTGTGTTGTAGGCCTATTAAGGACATTATGTACAGAAGTAACACTTCTAGCACTCAGTCGAGTGGTAAGAATTTTGGAGCCGATCGCGGTTTCCAGAGAAACAGTAGACCAGCGGTTCGCCCAGCTAGTCGTTTTGGCGGTAGCGGAAATAGCGGAAGCGCTGGCAGTGGTCGAAGCAATGGTGGAAATAGCGGTGGTGGACGAAGTAACGGCGGTAACTTTGGAGGAAACCAGAGACGTCAGCGTCCAAATCGTGGCGAGAGAATCGATATCAATCGTTTCATCCAAAAAGCTCAGCCAGAGACAAATACTGAGATCAAGAATCCAATCGTAAATTCATTTGACGATTTCAAATTCTGCGATCAAATCAATCGTAACTTGAAGAAAAAGAATTATATAACTCCAACTCCGATTCAAGATCAGTCGATCAACTACATTCTTGAAGGTAAAGACATCATCGGTCTTGCTCAAACAGGTACCGGTAAGACGGGCGCATTTTTGCTGCCTCTGATCGAGAAAATTTCGAAAGATCGTTCGATCAAGGTTCTTATCGTTGCTCCAACTCGTGAGCTTGCGATGCAGATTGACCAAGAATTTCGTCAGTTCTCATGGGATATGAAAATTTTCTCAGCTGTTTGTGTTGGCGGAATGCCTGCTTACAATCAGATTGGCAATCTTCGACGCAATCCAAACTTCGTCATCGGCACGCCTGGACGTTTGAAGGACTTCGGCGATCGCGGACTGATCAAGTTTGAAGAGTTCAATAAAGTTGTTCTTGACGAGGTAGACAGAATGCTCGATATGGGCTTTGTCGACGAGATCAAGGCTATGCTTTCCAAACTGCCAAAAGAGAGACAATCTCTTTTCTTCTCAGCAACACTTCCTATCAAGATTCGTGATTTCATTGGTCAATTCTTGTTTTCACCTGTCAAAGTCGAGATTCAGTCTGGTGAGACAGCGAAAAATGTCGAACAGGATGTTGTTCGTGTTCGCGATAGAGCTTTCAAGTTCAATCAGCTTCAGGAAATTCTTTCTGAGCCAGAGCTAAAGAAAGTTCTTATCTTCAGCGAGACCAAGATGGACGTTGAAAAATTGACTGTCAGCTTGATTCGTGAAGGTTTCAAGGCTGAGTCAATCCATGGTGATAAGAGACAGAGCCAGAGACATCGTGCTCTTACAGCGTTCAAGACCAACCACATCAACATTTTGGTTGCGACTGACGTTGCTGCTCGCGGTCTTGATATCAAGGATATCACTCACGTGATCAACTACACTCTTCCACAAACTTATGACGACTATATTCACCGAATTGGCCGAACTGGCCGCGGTAACAGCAAGGGTAAAGCGCTGACTTTCGTCGAAGCCTAAATCTCTCTGTTAGTTTAAAAAACCTGCTGGATTTGTTACAATCGAAATATCTTAAAAAAGGATTTCGATGGACAATCAGCAGGTTTTTGATTTATTGAAGCTCATTTGGCCTCTTATCGTCTTGCAGCTTGCTGTACAGATCTATGCTATTGTGGATATTCTCTCGAGAAAGAAGGCCAGAAATCTCTCAGTGCCAGTTTGGATCGTCATCATCGCTCTGACTGAGATTGTCGGTCCTATCGTTTACTTTGTTTATGGTAGAAGCGAGGAATGATGTCCCAAATAATCGTCAAAAATTTATCTAAGAAATTCGGCACTTTCACGGCAGTTTCCGATCTCTCATTTGCCATCGATGAAAATCGTGTGGTCGGATTTCTTGGGCCAAATGGCGCAGGCAAGACGACAACGATGCGAATGCTCGTTGGATTGTCGAGACCAACTTCAGGCAGTATCGAAATTGCTGGCCAAAATGTCGTTTTTGGTGACTCGTCGGCAAACAAATACTTTGGTTATCTGCCAGAACAGCCTGCCTTCTATGCGTGGATGACCGGATATGAATATCTCAAATTTGTGGCTGAATCTTTTGGCATGAAAAAGGATGAATATAGCTCGAAGATCGAGAAGCTGCTTGTCACAGTTGGTCTGACTGCTGCAAAGAACAAGAAGATTGGCGCATATTCAAACGGAATGCGTCAGCGCCTCGGTATCGCCCAAGCAGTGATAAACGACCCAAAAGTTCTGATCATGGACGAGCCTGTTTCTGCGCTTGATCCGATTGGCCGCAAGGAGACCTTGCAGGTGATCGAGAAGTTGAAGAAAAACATGACGATCCTTTTTTCTACCCATATACTCTCAGATGTAGATAAGATATGTGACGATGTCATAATTATCGATAAAGGCAAACTGCTGGCTTTTTCCTCGCTTTCGGAGCTGAAGGAAAAGCATGCCACGCAGATTTTGCAGATAGAATTTCAATCTGATCCAGAGAAACTTGTAAAAGACCTAGAGAAAGAAGATTGGGTTGCAAAAGTCGAGAAAGCAGGGAATAATCTTAGTCTTGTTCTAAAAGATGACGAAGTCATACAAAATAATCTGCCAATGAAATATTTTTCATCTAAGGGGATAGGTATCATTAGTTATACCTTGAATCTACCACAAGTCGAGGATCTGTTTGAAGAACTAGTAAGGGAGGATAAATGAACTCATTTTACCCAATATTGAAGAAAGAGCTACTTGAGCTAGTTCGATCAAAGAAAATACTGATGCTCATAATTGTTTTTGCTTTTGTCGCAATTTCTTCGCCGATACTAGCCAAGCTAATCCCAACAATTTTCAAAAACATCACATTGGTTCCTGGTATGGTCTTGAACATTCCAGAGTCAACTTGGCGAGATAGCATTGATCAGTTTATCAAGAATACTACCCAGTTTGTTGCCTTGATAGTCATCTTTCTCTTTGCAGGCTCAGTAGCAGAGGAGAAGACAAAAAAGACGCTTGAGCTGGTACTTACGAAGCCAATCTCCCGTCGCAATTTTATTCTCGCGAAATTTGCTTCTAGTTTCTTTGCGATCAAGGTCGTTTTCATTCTTTTCTCTGCCGTTTTTTATCTCTATACAATCTCGATCTTCGGCGCGATGAGCTTGATCAACTTCGTCTGGCTAAGTGTATTTCTTCTGATCTTAATCTTGCTGATTGACGCAATCACAATATTCTTCAGTACGATTAGCGCGAATCAGCTGATTGCCGTTGGCCTATCATTTCTTGTTTTCATACTTATTATGACTTTGCTTCCTTATATCTCTGCAATCGAGCCTTATGCTCCTGGGTATATCGTCAATCATTATAAGGATTTGATGAGCAACGGCGAGATCAAGAATTTCGTCTGGCCAGCCGTGATCTCGATGGCTCTTACATTTGTCGCAATATTTGCTTCTGTCGGCTGCTTTAAAAAGCAGGAGATCGAACGCTAAGAATCTATTATATTCAGCTCAAGATCCCGTATCTCGAGCTTCCAGTACGGGATGACAGAAAATCTGTCATTTGACAGAATGAGCGATAGAGCGTATAATCTGCTTATTATGAAAATAGATAAAACAAATTTAGTTGTCCCGCAGCCTAGAACGCCCTAAACGCTGAGCGCACTTTTTTTGTTTTGATATTAATTCTCCAAAGTCGCCCTCAGTAGTAGGGCGTTTTTATTTGTTTGGTGGCTATCTGCCAAGAGTCTTTTGCTGAAGATTGTTGGCAGGTAGCAAACCTGACATTTTGCGTGGAGAAATAGTATGAAAAAAATGTTAACAAAAATCGGCACAGAACAGCTTTGTGGTGAGAGCGGAAACCTTTCGCAGCAAAATTTCAATGAAATCGCTCGTCAGATCTCGGCACTTCTTGATCTTGATTTCCAAGTTTGCATCGTTACTTCTGGTGCAGTGAAGGCTGGCAAAGAGACAATACGAAGCAGAAATGCGGATACTGACGGTTTGGAAGATAAGGATTTCGCCGCTATCGGTATGCCTATCATTATGAGGCTGTGGTCAGAAGCATTTCAGCACTTCGGAATCATCACAGCACAAGTACTTGTTACTCATGGAGACTTGAGTCGGAGATCTGGTCGTAACAGCGTGCTATCTAGCAGCACAAACTTAGCAAATTCAAGAGTTGTCACAATTATCAATGAAAACGATGTTGTCTCAGCCACAGAGATTTTTCTCTGGACGAAGCGAATAAGCGAAAACGACCAGCTGGCGAGAAAGCTATGCGAATTGATCAAACCAGACATAGTTGCATTTGTTACCTCGGTCGGTGGTGTCTTCGATAAGAATCCGAAGAGATATCTTGATGCGAAGATGTATCAAGAGCTCGATGTTCGGCACTTGCCAGCTGAAGTCTTGGCGGCTGAAGGTAAGTCCGTCTGTGGTAAAGGCGGGATGAAGAACAAGGTTGTCCAGGCAGCAATGTGCTGCAATGATATGCGACGAGTTGGCATTATTGGTATAGAGAATAACGCGATTTATCGTTTTGCGATGGGTGAAAGTGTCGGAACCCTGCTTGGCAATGAAAACAAGAAATAGCGTAATATCCCATGGTCTCGGAAGCTTCCGAGACCATTTTCTTTTATATTAAGCAATACGTAATCTCGTCTAAATGCTTGACAAATATTATCCAATAGTGTAAAGTATTGGATTGGGTAACGCCCAAAAATTTCCCACAAGGAGAAAGAAGATGTAGGGTTCAATTCACATCGGCAAACTTGATTGGCCGGGACCGAGACTTAAAAATGGTAAAGCGATCACGATCGCTGAATCATCGGGTCCGTCTGCTATTTCAAGATTGCGCATGGCGATCCAACTAAACAAACCAGTTCCTTTCAGAGATGGAATGATTGCCGAATGGGGCGAATCATTCGAAGATGACGAGTGGAAGATGCACTCAATCCCGCCCAAGGGGCACATCCTCACGCCGGAAGAGTCAGTTATTCCTATCGAAGTCCTGACTCTGGCAAAATGGCTTCAAAATCGTTTTGATTGCTCTGGTGGAGTTTGGCTCCGCGTTGATGCGGACATGCCAAGGTTTGTCGAGATGAAACTCAATAAACCTCACAACATCTCGGCGGCAGAGCTATACTCTCCCACTGAATTCATTTTGAATCTCTGCCAAGAGGTTCGAGAACATTTCCCTGGCTAAAGCCAGAAAGAGCCGAAATGGCGTCCGATCTAATCGCGACGCCTTTTTTCATACCCAATATGATCAATATTTTTATAAAAATACTATAGAAAATGGGAATATCTTGATATAAAAAAATACCGTTTGGAATTCGTCCAAGCGGTATTTGTGCTCAAGGGTTAGTTTGAAAATGTAATATTCATTTCCTTCATAAGTTCTAATTGTTTCTCATATTGCCACTTTTTCCAGATAGGAATAGGGCCGATCGTTTGCACCAAGATGGTGTGAATATCCAGTGAATTTCCGCCGAGGATATCTTTCTCCAGCTGGTCTCCGACTATCACGGCGTTTTTGTCAGTTCCGCCTATTTTGTCCAGTGCCGGCATAAGTGCCGCAACATCTGGCTTCATGGGATTCGGCCACTTGCAGGCGTGATACTTTGCGTCAAGCAACTTTGCGAATCTCTCTACGCGTTTCTCAAAAAAGAAAACTCCGCAGTTGGAAACAATACAAAGGTCTTCGATCCACAGATTCGCCTGGGCTTCGAGTATATGATAAATCACATTTTCATCATATTTGTCGGACATGTTCGGCGCGAGCGTGCCGTCGAGGTCAAAGACGATTCTCGTCAGACCATATTGATGAAGTTCTTTGAAATCGATATCGGCCACAGATTTACGAACCATCGATGGCCTGAGAATATCAAGATTTTTTTCCAATTTTCTTACCTCCAAAATTGATAAAGATATTATAACATAATCTTCGTTATTCTTCAACAGATAATGGCGCAGTTAATTAAAAAAACCGTGCAATCTTGGTAGAGAGCACGGTCGCTGAATTCTTAGTTGTTGCTTATGCGGCAACGAGTGCAAGGGTGTAGCCCAAGCTTATCGCTTGGCTTTCGAGGATGTCCAGCAACTCTTCGCGAACATTTTCGTCGCAGCAAGCGCAGTCGAAGTTCGAAAAGTCTGGGGTGAAGGTGTGGCTATCGTCGTCAACGGTAGCGGTGATAGAGCAGACTGTTTCGCCGCCCCAGTGGGCGCGTACAGTCAGTTCGCCAGGCACTACTTCATAATGTAGCTGGCTGTGATCAAACTTGGCAAAAGTTTGCATTGCATCGACCTCCGTTTTTAGAATAAAAAAACAACTCATTCGAGCTGTTGTTGTTACCTAATTGTGAAAGAAATTTAGATAACAACAAACCGGCTCTTGACCTTTGAGTCCATAAGCACGATTAGACAAATGTTGTTTCTTATATCTTTCATGAGCGCATTTTCTCAGATCTGAGGCTAGTTGTCAAGAAGATATGACAGATTACAAAAATGGCTCCCAATTATCTATTATGAGAGCCATTTTACTGTAAAATATTGTGTTAGCGAACTATTCCCAAGCCTTTGTACCAAGTTTGAGGCTTTGCGCAAACTGGACATTCGTCAGGAGCCTCAGTACCAGTATGAATGTAGCCACAATTTAGGCATTTCCACTCCATCTCGGTATCGTTCTTGAAAAGATTGCCGGCTTCTAGGCGATCAGCCAAGATTTTGAAACGCTCTGCATGTTTTTCTTCTACTTCCGCGACTTCAGTGAAAAGCTTGAAGGCTTTGTCTTCTTTCTCTTCTTCGGCAATTTTTGCAAAGCCAGGGTACATTTGTGTATATTCATGTGTCTCACCGTCGACAGAGTGGCGCAAATTTTCTAGTGTTGTGCCCTGTGTGCGGATGTCATACGTATTCGTCATTTTGTTATTATCAACCATCTGTTCGTACTCTTCCTGTGCGTGAGCTCTTTCATTGTCTGCAGTCTCTGCAAAAACTTCTGCGATCCAAATCATATTTTCTTTGCGAGCCTGCTCTGAATAATACGTGTACTTGTTGCGGGCCTGAGATTCGCCTGCAAACGCTTTCAATAAATTTTCTTGTGTCTGACTCATTTGTCTCCTTGCATTAATTGCTATAAATAAATTTTAGCATAATGCTAAAATTATTTCGAGGCTTCACTCCCGGAGGTTTAAATATAGCAAAATATTGTTTATAATGAGCTTATGAAAAACAAAATATCTTTGGGCAAAATATTCTTTTTTGTCGTTATAGTCGCCGCGATTTTTTATGGGTTCAAGCATTTCGGTGAGACAGCAGATGTGGTCAAGGCGCTGATCCATGGTGATTGGCGTTGGGTTAGCTTAGCTCTGATCATCCAAATATCGTATTTTCCATTCTACGCCAAATATCTAAAAGTATGTTTTGATTATTTTCAGTTAGGTTATTCGCAGAAACGCTTAATGCAAGTTTTCTTGGCGACCAAGTTTACCAACATTGTATTTCCGCTTGCTACAGTCGGACAAGTCGCACTGTTTACGGCTGAGGCTAAGAGAGAAGGCGATTCAGGCACGTCAGCAACTTTTGCTGCCGGTCTCGCTATGATTGTCGACGTTATTAGCTTTTGGATAGTTAGTCTTGTGCCAATTTTGATCCTAGAGAAAAATCACATTTTGAAGCCATATTATCTGTATGCCTTCCTTATATTATCTTTTGCCGTTGTAATTCTTACTGTCTTCATTTTACTATATTTCAAGAATAAAAAATTTGCCAAAGTTGCTTTTGGTTTTTTCTCGAGGAATATGAATAAATTCGGCACGAGTCTTGAGAAGGAAGAGGTTCCTATCATGGCAGGAAAACTACGGCACTATCTGCCGAAATTGCTCGGCTACTCGATATTCCTACAGATAATGAATATCTCGACTCTCTTCCTTTTGTATCTCGCCTTCGGACAAACTTTGTATCTGAGCAATGTCGTCACGAGCTATACGATTGGCATGTTGTTTACTATTGTTTCAATTACTCCGCAAGGTGCAGGATTTGCCGAGGCGGCGATGGTTCTTGCGATGGTTGCTTCTGGTATGCCACTTTCGAACGCGATTTTGATCACAGCTGCCTTCCGTGGCCTGCAGATCGCTCTGCCTTTTTTCGTTGGCTTCGTATATTTCCAGAAGCTAAAGTTGCTTTCGGATAATAAAAAAGTAATTAGTAAAACATAATTTATTAATGGTATAATCTTATTATGAACAAAGAAAAAAACGTGAATATCTCATTGATTGTTGGTGTTGGTGTGCCAGTACTAATGATGTTGTTTATTGCAGCAGCAATCTACTTGCCTGGATTGTTTAAAAAACCGCAATTTGACTTCATCTACAGCACGGCCGAGTATTCTTATGCTAATCCGCTCTTGGAGGTGAAAGACCAAAAGCTGGGTTTCAAGTGTGCGGACGATCAACACTATTATTCATCCGATGATTCTACGTCAAAAGAGATCGCTGCGAAATGTACCGAAGAGTTTTTGCCAAAGCTGCATCGCTATTCGATCAAGAATAACACTGTGATGGACATATCTTATGCTGATGCACAGAAGCTGGTGCTAGACACTAACGCAGATTCTTCTGATGGATATAAGGTAGAGCAGGGAAACTATAACAACGGGGATATGTTCTCTGGTATGTTTGGCGGTGGCTACAACGAGGATTATAATGCTTGGTATCTGAAAGGCCACAACAGAGTTGTAAAATTAAATATTACTAACGATTCAAACTCGTCATCTGATACGAAGTTTGTCGGCTGGGTAAAGGAATAAAATGGATAAAAACGAAGTTCTAAGCGCGATTGGTGAGCTATCGCGGACAGATCAAATCTCAAAAGAGGAGCTGATAAACGCCTACTCTACGGCTAAAGGTATTTCGGCTAACGGTTCAACGGCTATGGAAGTCATAGAACAGCAAGAAGACGCAAAGCATTTCAATGTTTCTGATGTTCTTTACTACATCGGCGGTGCTATTGTCTTTATCGGCGTTGCTGTCATGATAGGTGGCAGCTGGGACAAGCTCTCAGATATCGCCCGTGTGTCAGTCACTCTTGGCCTAGGTTTAATTTTTTATATCATAGGTGCACTTCTTAGCAACGCTGCAAGGTTTGGCGGCGTATCAACTGCATTTTTCCTGACTTCTGGTTTAGCGATGCCGGTTGGTTTGTTTGTTTTACTAAACGCCTTGCACATTCAGACATACACTGCCCAGTCAAATGTAATCATTTCTTTGGTTATGGTGGTCGCGTTTCTATCTTCACATTTTGCTTTCAGAAAGTCCGTCCTGACCGTGTTTACGATATTATATTCGACTTGGCTTTTCATGGCAGCCACCAATATGCTTTTTGATGCTGGTAGCCTTGGCTGGGAATATTACGTTTATCGTATCTTAGCAGTTGGTCTTAGTTATATCGCGCTTGGCTATGCTTTCTCTCTAAACAAACAGCTAAAGGCGTTGCGTGGTTGGCTTTACAGCTTCGGCTCGCTCCTTTTTCTTGGAGCTGCAATTGCACTTCCTGGGGCATTTTGGGAAATTATTTATCCTGGGTTGATTTTCGGTATAATAATGCTCAGTATCAAGATGAAGGCTAAGGCATTTCTTGTTTGGGGCTCACTGTTCCTGATGGGGTATATTGGCAAAATTACAGCTACTCACTTTAGCTCTGGTCTCGGCTGGCCAGTTTCCCTTATGATTGCTGGTCTAGCGCTTGTAGCTATCGGGTACTACGCTTTCTATTTGAACAAAAAATATTTGTCAAAGACAACATAAAGTAAGTAGCTACTGTTTAGCGCTTGCAAAAAGAGTCGGCCATCTTGCGCCGACTCTTTTTGCAAGTTCTTCTATTCACAATTTGTATGATAAGTGCTAAGTTGGAGCCAGAGATTTGCGAGTGTTGACTCGTAAATTTAGCAAATTTGGAGGAGGGGACCATGCCAAATAATATAGTAAATAATTTCCGTTGGGTTTATTACAATTGCCTCGCAGGCTCTGCTTACCCTAGAAGCGCAGAGCAGATACAATGGCTCTTCTATTTGCAAGGCGTACGTATGATTGTCTCTTTCGAGCCGATCAATGATTTGCCTGATGTTATAGATACGATTGCAACTTTAGGCGTCTCTCATCGAAATATTCTCTTTCCTGATGGCGAAGAACCGACTATAGAACAAGCCAATCAATTCGTTGCTTTGGCCGATGAGTGTCTGGCAGGAAATTTGCCATTACTCTGCCATTGCAAAGCGGGCAGAGGACGGACAGGCCTCATGCTTGTTTACTATCTGATGACTCGCTTTGGCTATACTCTCGATCAGGGATTTGATGCAGTTCAAAATACTGTTCAAGAGTCGGATCAGCTCAAGTTTCTGTATGATTATGCGCAGGAGCTTGAAGCGCTGAAAAACAAAACCGAGACCTTCAGTACAGAACTTGCGAATGAGTACAAAGCTCTTCATCTCGATCAAAGCCGCGCTATGATCTTCTGGAGTGGCCCTATGGCAATTCGAGGGATTCGTCCAGCAGCCGATATTGATGTGTTAGTGACTGACGAATATTATGGCGAACTGTTGAAGGTTTATCCAAATTCAGAAGTGAAATCTGGCAAGATGGTTGTTGGTAATATCGACATTTGCAGAGGTGACGCCGGTCTTTGCTCATTTGTACACGAGGCGATGGAAAATGGTCAGATGGTCGGAGAGATGAACTTCATGGCTTTGGCCGATGTTCTTCGTCTAAAGATGCATCGACGCTTACCTAAGGATTTTGCCGACATCGTCAGAATCAAACATTATCTCAAGAAAAATGTGTTGGCTTAGTACTTCTTCCTGCCGATAGTCGTTTTTATAGCGTCTATCGGTTTTTTTATTTTCTTTATATTGAATAAATACCGTTATTAGGCTATTATAATGAAGCAAATTTGATAATCCGAGATCGTCTAATGGCCCTACTTCGCCCCATTCCACTGCGTTTCATTGGGGGCTACACGGGGCAGGCAGGACGATGGCCGGTATTTATCCTTTTTGTATGCCAATATATTTTTTGGCTGCTCCGAGATCGTCTAATGGCAGGACAGCGGCCTTTGAAGCCGTGAATCATGGTTCGAATCCATGTCTCGGAACCATAAAAAGAAGACCAGCATTTTGGTCTTTTTTTTATGGTTTATGGATTCGAACGAGAAGGGGTCGGGGAACGGTAGTTCCCCGTAGAGGAAAGTAATGAAAACCGCCTGTCGTCCGTAGCCTTGCGCGAAGGAGGGTGGGTTTTTATAAGCGAGGGTTGCGAGCGCTCGAGATCCAAATGTCTCGGAACCATGAAAAATAACTGACAATGTCAGTTATTTTTTATAGGCAATACTTGCTCCTGCAGGGTCAAATTTGACTATTTACAAAAATATGGTATTGCATATTAGCCTAGTCGGTATAGAATGTGAGTGTAAGGTCTTTTAGTGCTAACGTTATTAAATCGGAAGGGGTCAGATGTAGTTTACGAGTAAGTTTTTTTTGTTTGCGTTGGTTAGTTTATTTACTTTTGCCATAGCAGGGTATGCACATGCTGCTACAACAACTGTTAGCCTTGGCACTTCGAGCTCATTTGCCGTGCTAGCTGGGACAGCAATTACCGATGTTCCGTCTTTTGTTATTACCGGCAATGTTGGTTTGAGCCCAGCCGCAGGTAGTAACTATGCTGGGCTTACACAAGCAGAGGTCACTGGCTCAATATATTCCGTAAATGCCGCAGGCCCTCTTGGATATGTGGAAAATGCTGCTCTTCTTACAACTGCAAAAAACGATTTGACAACGGCTTATGTAGACGCCGCTGGTCGTACTCCAACTACTGACTACGGTGCAGGTGACAACCAGCTTGGCGGTAAGACACTGACCGCTGGTGTATACGCTTTTGGCCACGCGACGACTGCCAATATCACAGCAGCTACGCCACTAACTCTTGATGCTCAAGGTGACCCAAACGCAGTTTTCATTTTTCAAGCTTCTTCTGACCTTGTTACAGCGTCTAGCAGTGTGGTTCAGTTAATTAACGGTGCAGAAGCTTGTAACGTTTTTTGGCAGGTTACTAGCTCTGTTACATTTGGAACTAGCTCAACCTTCGTCGGGACAGTCATGGCGCTTACTTCCATCACTGACAACGGCAGTTCAACGATCAACGGTAGATTACTAGCGAGAAATGCCGAGGTTGCCTTGAACAAAACAACTATCATCGCTTCAACCTGCGCTGCTCCTTCAATAAATGTCACAAAAACTGCAACTCCAACCTCGCTTACAAGCGCTGGTGGCTCGGTCGTATATAGCTATAGTATTACGAATCCTGGTACGGTTGCCTTAAGTAGCGTAACTATTTCTGACGACAAGTGTACTGTTGGTGCGATTGTTTCTGGTGATACGGACAGTGACTCTAGACTCGATACTACAGAAACGTGGAAATACGCATGTACGGCTAATATTACTACTACAACGACAAATACGGTGACTGTTTCTGGTACAGCAAATGGTCAGACCGCTACAAAAACAGCTACTGCAACTGTGACTGTGGCCGCCGCAACAACTGGCACGACTGCTACAACTACTACAACTGCTACAACTGGAGCAACAGCAGCTCCCGCAACTCCTGCTCTTCCTAGCGCTGGAGATGGCTCCACCGATAGCAATCTCAAGTACGTTATGCTGCTATCTCTTGTAGCTTTCTCTTTGATTATATCAACGCTCGTAGTAATGAAACGCAAGGCTACGTCCGTGCGTTAAGTATGACAAATATGCATAAATGGTCTCTCATCAAGAAGGGCTCCGCTAAAACGGGGCTTTTCTGTTCGGACAAGCTAGTCAAATCTCCAAAGCATTTCTTCGTTGTAACAGCTGCCATTTTTGTATTTTTAGCAATATTTTTTTCGACGGCCGTGCATCGCGGTGCTGACCCAGAAACTCTAAAAAGTACAACATCAACGGCTGGATTAGTTGCAAGTGCCGTTTCGGAAACTATTTTGCAACAATCGACAGAAGCTGTGCCGCCAATACGCATCAAGATTCCGACTATTAGGCTGGATGCAGCTATTGAGCCAGTCGGGGTAACGGCTAGGGGAGAAATGGGCATACCGACCAATCCAGACAATGTTGCGTGGTATGATCTTGGCCAAGCACCTGGAGAGATTGGGACAGCGGTGATCGCTGGACATAATATTTGGAAAAACGGTAACGCTTCGACTTTTATGAATCTTTCAGCGCTTGATCTTGGCGATAAGATATATGTCGAAAATGAAAAAGGGGAGACAGCTGTCTTTGCAGTGCAAAAAACTCGTAAATATAGTCCACAGATAGACACAACTGATATTTTTCGCTCCTCAGATGGCAAGGCTCATCTAAATCTCATAACTTGTGCCGGTAGCTGGGACAAATCTACAGAGAGCTTCACTCAGCGGCTTATAGTCTTTGCAGAAAAGGAATAAAAAAAGCCCCCGCACATTTCTGTGCGAGGGCGCCGGGTGTTTTTGTTAGTTGGCGATTGCTTCTTCTGCCATTTTGTTTAAGTTGGTTATTGAGAGTCCCAATACTTCAATTGGGTTTCTCCCAGCTGGATCAACATCATGTTCCATGATGATATAGTCTTTATCCAGCGGAGCGTTTAGCATGCTATAGACTGCGCCGGCCTGATCGCTCCATGTCTTTTCTGGGCTATCGATACCAACGCCTACGGGCCAGTCGGCGTCGTCCCCAGGGGTGCCGGATGTAACAAAGCCCTCGTAGTCGTATGATACGTCGGCTTTTTCGGCACTGTTTGGATGGGCGAAACCGTCATATAGCTCGGCATCGAGAATCATATCCATAGCTTCCTCAACGTAGTATCCGCCGATCAGTGCATGGGCGAACTCCAAATTGATAAACATGGCTTTGCGCCCAAGTTCAAGGTTTATACTGTCGCAAAATTTGATCGCCAGCCAAGGGGTATTGATGTAATCCCGAGCCCCAGGGATATTTGGCTTATACTCCAGGTGAACTGTGCCATCAGAATTTTTGAGGAGGTGTACCCAGAAATCGCGGAGAATATCCCAACCTTCTGCAAACTCTGGCCTTGGCCAACCACCGGCGAAATCAGCCATCATGCTGTCAAACGCAGGCCACCAAATGACAATTCCTTCGCCGTATCCAAATTGCTTTAGGTATTTTGCCCTGGTTATTGCTTCTAAGTGCATCAGATACGCAGTGTCCTTGTTCGGGCCAAGTATTGACCCAAGATGTGCAGTAGCATATCCAAAAGCTGGTGCAGTAATGGCAGCAATTCGAGGGAACTTGCCACTTTCTATCCCGCTGATTAAGTTATGCCACTCTATCGCATTCGGACTGTTATACTGCTCCATGCCTGACACATTAGTTACAATTTCGTGAACAGTATGTCCACTTGTAAGCGCGTCAGGCCAGGCCTTCTTGATCGCGATCAAGCGATCTTCGACCTTCTCGATACCACTGAGCATCACGCCACCTCCAAACTTGGGGTGGGCCGCTCTCGGACCAAGTGTCCACGCGGGGACTGAGTGTAGAATTTTTTTGGCCATTTGTATGACCTCCTTGATGTCATGCATGAGAGGCGTTTTCCTCGTTTGCATGTAAAGAGTTTATAACACAAAAGTATATTTTATGCAATAAAAAACACCCCGATCGAAATCGAGGGTTACCTTTGTTAATCTTTCGATCAACGGTGGTCACAATGTGATTTCGTGAGGTGTTTTCTTTTGTTTCAAGTCAGCCATAAGCCGAGTTCTGTTCCGCAAAGCGGTAACGACAATCTATCTAAGCATGGAGGCCAAATACATCTTCCGAGCAGGAATTGGTATATCTGGTCCGCTCCACTTGCACCAAACGAGGCTTGCCACAGGCGCATGTTGCCATGCGGACGCGTGAGCTCTTACCTCACGATTTCAACCTTACCAGTCATCGCTTCGCGCTGAATTTAATAATTTAGAAATTTTGTTATTTTGTAATTAATTTATCAATTTTTAGGATTGACAATAAATTTAAAAATTTGAAAATAAATAAATTGTTAAATGCATTGTGAAGCAATGGCTTCGGCGGTATATTTTCTGTTGCGCTATTCTCAAATCTCACAACCTGCTCATTTTCACGAGCGTTTTGCTCTATGGTGCCCGGACTTTCCTCCCCTCACCCTTTATGTTCAAACAAGCTTGGTTGCAAACTTAAATACAAAGAGTGAGGGGCTGTCGTCGTGTCTGGCATGAAACTATCTTATTATAATACAAATAGGAAAAATGTCAACACCAAAAGTAGTTTTTCGACTTTTCTATGATTTGCGCTATAATATATGGAATAAGGAGAAACTATGAAAAAAATGAAGAAGATCGAAGCCCACATTTTGATCGCTGCGATTATTATTGTAATCATTATTGGATCAGGCACTATTTTTTATAAAATCTACGAGCAAATGGCATGGCTAGATGCCTTTTATCTTACAGCGATGACCATCATCACCATCGGGTATGGTGATTTTCATCCATCGTCAAATTTGTCCAAAATTGTAACAATATTTTACAGCTTGATCAGCGTCCCAACTATTCTTTTCTGCTTGGGGCTAATCATTGAAGATTTCTTCGAGAACAGAGTTCATAAGCTTGAGGGTAAGATGAACAAGATGCTTGTTGAAGAAAAAGAAATATTGAAAGAAGAAAAAGAAATACTTGAAGAAGATCGCGAACTCAGGAAATAACTATACATACTTAGTAATTCCGTCATCCTGAACTTGTTTCAGGATCTTATTACATTTTAAACGGCGACGGGATGCTGAAATAAATTCAGCATGACAAGTTGAAATTGCTAGTTTGTGTAAGTGCGAACTTCTGGTAAGATTGATAAGTTCAAATATTAACTAGGAACAATATGAAAAGACTATTTTTTGACATTGAAACTTTGCCTGCAGAGGGTAAAGATATAGAGATCGTAAAGCAGCTCTGGGAAGACGTGAAGAAGAAGAGCGCGAATTCCGAGAAGAAGACCGAAAACAACTTTGATAATTTCTTCCGCAATACTTCGTTTCAGGGCGAATTTGGCCGTATTCTCTGCATCGGCTATGCGATCGAAGGCGAGCCAGTCGAGTGTCTATCTGGCGATGAGAAGGAAATTCTAAAAAATTTCTGGGAGATTGCAAAAGACGCAGATCTTTTCATCGGTCACAACATCATGGAGTTTGACCTTCGCTTTATTTACAAAAGATCGATCATACACAATATCAAGCCAAGTCGTGAGCTAAACTTTGCTAGATATCGCAACAATCCAATCTATGACACGATGAAAGAGTGGGAGAAGTGGGGCGCCATCGGCACGAGCCTTCACAAGCTCAGCATTTGTCTTGGTGTAACTTCGCCAAAAGAAGCGGGGATAGATGGTTCAAAAGTTTATGATTTTTATCTTGACGGTAAGGCTGACGAAATCTACAAATACTGCAAGCGCGATGTCGAGGCGACTCGTTCTGTCTACGAACGCATGACCTTCATGACGAAGTAGTGCATTTTTTTATCCAAATAGTTAGTGCTATAATGGGGTTATGAGAAATATCTTCGCAACTATCTCAGGGATTATCTTTCTGGCGCTGGCCATCGTCTTTTTTGTCTTTCTAAATATCAAATTCACCTTTCTCGAGCCACAAAAAGTCAAAGACTTATTTGCGGAAACTAGTACGAACAATATTGTCTCATCATACATTCAGGATTCTGTCTCGAAGGCGAGTCAAATAGACTTCAAAGAGGGGAACAATCTAGAAGTTTTCAATAAAGCCTTCGATAAGCAGTCGGTCAATAATTTCATCGGCGCTACAGTCGACAAGTTCTTTGTGGCTTTTCATGATCCACAGGACAAGAATCTGAAATTTGACGTAAAGTATGAAATTGTAGGAGAAAATCTTCCTGTTCAACTTGCCTTTATCAAGAAGGTGAATCTAAACGAAAACAACATTTTCTTCGCAATGATCATGCTCAACAAGTTGCTCTTATCTATCGGTATTGCTGCGTTCTTAGCACTTGTCGGCGTTTTCTTCCTAGGCGGGAGAACCGCGTCCAGTCATTTTCTCTGGGCGGGAAGCTTCCTTACAGTTTTGGCCTTACTTCTCGGCGCAATACTATTTGCCGCATTCAAGATATTCCCGACCTATTACTCAAGCATCATAGAAAGTATGAAATTTGTTCAGGACGTGAAGCTTCTTGCTGGGATGAAAAAGATTGTTTCGCTATTTGTCACAAATCAATTCGCCTTTTACTATATTGAGATTGGCGGTTTGCTCGTACTCGGCATCGCTTCTCGTTTCTTTGGCGGTCTATTTGCTAGAGAAGATCGAGAAAAGCTAGACGATGACAACGGTGATCCTCGTGGCTACTTCCCGCCAAGTAAGAAAAAATAGCTAGGAGATCATCCTAGCTATTTTTTCTTACTTCATTATTTTGAGCAATGTTTCTTTGAGAGCGTCTTTCATATTTAGCTCTTTGGCCTCATCTCTGGTGACCCAGCGCAGCTCTTTGTGCTCGGTGCTGATACGCATATTGCTGAGGTCAGAAGCACATTCATAGATGATTATAATATATTGGAATTTTAGTATGTCATTGGACCATTTGTTTTCGTATATACCGACTATCTGATCTCTTTTTGCATTTTCTAGTCCTAATTCTTCTTTCATTTCTCTAGAAAATGCAAGATCGAGATCCTCGTACATCTCCACAGTACCTCCGAGTAGTTCCCATACATCATTTTGATCGCAACCCATCAATATTTTTTCGCCATCGCGGAAAAGTCCTTTTTGCGAAACGCGTTGAAAAATATGTTGTTCTGCTCCAACTCTACTGTATTCTATTTGACCCTCAGGGGCGTCTAGCCACTTCTTTAGCTTAATAAGGATATCTTTAGTCTCCTGAAAAGTAAGCTTCTTTATCGCTTCGTCAAATGTCACCCACTGTGATGACAAAATTTCATTGCCATCAATTTTGCGCAAATACTGGCTAGTGAATGCGGGATAGTAAATAACAGTTTTGTGCAGCTCATCGCCGTCTGGATTGTGCGGATCCACGGTGTTGTATGTATAATGCGAGACGAAAGAAGGATTTTCTATCAGATCGATCTTATCAATTCCAGTTTCTTCGAAAAGCTCGCGTTGTGCTGCCTCAGTGTCGGACTCATCTTTCTCGGCGTGGCCTTTTGGGAAACCCCAGTCACCGTTTTGTTGCTTTACTATTAGAAAATAGTAGTCCTTTGATTCAAGAACTTTTTGATAGATTGGAATAACTCCAAAAGAAGAATCTGTTTTCATAAAAAATATAAGGTTAAATGTAGTTTCTTTATTTTATATCAGAGGACAAGGGGACTCATTCCGAAGTCATCCCCCTATCCTCTAATGACTCCAACCCCCTACACGGGAAGGGGTCGCCACTTCTCGTAAAAAATTCAGCTCGCTATGCTCAAACAATAATTTTTTAGGATGAATCGGCATTTTATGAACACTTACAGTAGTGATTAATCCTAGTGCAGTACAGACCCTTCGCCTGCAAATGGATCATACGGCTTCTTCGCATAGATTGGAAGAGAGAAGAAAAATGTTGTGCCCTTGTCTGCGCCATCTGAGTGAAACCAGATCTTGCCCTTGTGCAGCTCGATGAAACGCTTGGAGATATACATGCCAAGACCAGTGCCCTTGACTTCGTCCTTGAGGACATCCACTTGCGTGAATTTCTCAAATACAGCAGCGTTTCGATCATTTGGGATACCCTTGCCATTGTCCGAGACTGAGACTACGATTTTATCGTCATCATGGACGACTTTGACCTCAATAGTACCGTTTTCTGGTGTGTACTTCACAGAATTGCCGATAATATTGATCAGAACCTCGGTAATTCTTGTCTTGTCTAGCCAAGTGATTGGCATCTTCGCCTTCGCCTGCTTGAATATGAGTGTATGATGTTTTTCCTGTACCTTCGAGCCGATCTCCATGATTGCTTGATTGATGAGATCGATGATCTGGCATTCTTCATATATTATATGAATTCTGTCTGATTCGATTCTAGATACATTTAGCAAATCCTTCACCAGGTGGGCAAGTCGCTGAGATGACTGGAATACGCTGTCTAAGTACTTGCGTGCCTTGTCGGGAATCTTGCCGCCCAAGCCCTCCACTAATATCATGGACAGGTAGCCCTCGATCGCGGCAATTGGAGTATTCAGTTCGTGCGAAGCCATGGACAAAAAGTCATCCTTGGTCTTATCAAGTTCCTTCAGGTGAATGTTTGCTTCCCTAAGATCTTTTGCAAGCTTCTGGTTTTTTTCTTTTTGCTCGACTTCATTTTTCACGCTTTTTATCATCGTGTAAACACCAAATATCAGGCCGACAAAAAGAAGTGCTCTAATATATATTGATACTTCATCACGCCCAACGAAGAGCAGGACAAACATTAGAATGAGAAGTAGATACGAAATGACTTCGGTAGCGAATGTTCTAACATTAAGGAATTTGGTTTTGACAATAGAATACACACCAGCTAATACGAAGAATATTGAGCTTGCCGAATCAAGTAGATTATATTTGCTTATGCCAATTGCGGGTAAAACAAAACCAACAATTGATGCTATTACCATAATAAATATCAGTCCAAAGATAATAGTCAAGAATTTTCTTTTTAGAACCTTATCAGACTGAAAATACTGATAGATCATATATCCGATCAAGGATACAAATAAAATCGCTACATATGCCATGTAAATATTGAACATCGGCCCTGTGGAGTATTCTGCATAGCTTTTTACGTTGGTTATTATATTCGGATCCGTAAAGAATACTACTAGAAAAACAGAATTAATTAGCAAAGCAATTCCATTAAAAATTTTGATTCCCCGAGTAAATTTATCCTCTTTGATCAGTGCTACCCATAAAAGCTGAGCAATAACTAAAAAAGGCGCTTGTGCATAAATCATCTTTAAAACAAGTGCCGAGTTATAATTAGAAAAGAAGTAGTTCAAAATAACCCAAAGGCCCATCATAAATGCACCAAATCCGAAATACCTATTCAACCTTTTGTTTGGGTCGCTTTTGACTACGAAGAAACCGAGAACAAAATTAAAAAGTGAGATAATTAAAATCAAAATCGGAATTGACATGGTTGCCTTTGTTTTATTAACCTAATTATACTATTCTTTGGCAAAAAGAAAACCCCGATGCAATTAATGCATCAGGGTCTGGGTAACTATTCATGGCTTTCGGTAGTTTCTGACTCTTCGCGGCCTCTGTCAGAAAGTGGTTTGAGCTGTTTTAAGATGTATAAGACATCTTCTAATTGTTCATCACTATGAACTGCCATGATATTCATGCGAACCATCGCTTCTGTTCGGCCAACGGCCGGGTACCAGTAGCAAGGGGCAAAAATACCATGTTTGTGTAAGAAGGAGGTGGCTTCTTGGGCAGCCTTTTTGGTGTAGAATCTGACAGGAACGATGTGTGTTCGTGAACCTAATACATCATAACCGATAGCTTCAACCTTGGCTCTGAAGTCATCTGCTTTCCGCAGAAGTTTTTGTCTGCGCGATGGGTCGCGCATGACGATCTCAATCCCTTTTCTCGCCCCTGCTGCGACACATGGTGCCATTGAGGTATTGAATATCCAGGGTGCTGTGACACGGAATGCATCACATTCGGTTTTGGTCCCTGCGAAGAATCCGCCTTCAGCGCCAATCGCCTTGGAGAGTGTTCCATAACGAAACCTGATTTTATCTTCGACACTTTGCATATTTGCAATTCCACGGCCTTGTGGACCGTAAATGCCTGTAGCATGAGCCTCGTCGACATAAACGTCGGCTTGATATTTTTCAGCAATTTCTGTTACTTGGCGTAAATCCGTAACTCTCCCATGCAGGGAGAAAATTGAATCTACGAAAACAACCTTTCCTGGACAGTTTGACTCAGCGAGAATTGTTTCGAGGTGGCCATAGTCGCCGTTTTGGAAGCTGGAAATTTTTGGTCTGGGACCGGTTAAGCCGGACATTGTTGCCTCTATCCCTGCGATCATTGATCGGTGGATCAACTTGTCAAATATGAAGTGGGTTTTCTTGCCGCCTTCAAAGAGCCTTTGTGACTCGTCTGGGGCGATAAAATCGAGCATCCCTTTCATCGTATGACTTCCAAGACCCTGTATCATTCCCATATTGCCGAGGTAACCTGTAGAGAAGACAACACACGCTTCAGTCCCTTCGAATTGTGCCAAAGTAGCTTCAAGTTCGAGGTGAGCTTTTGTTGTTCCTGCTGTAATGCGTGATCCAGTGGATCCAAGTCCATACTGATTTAACGCGTCGTGAGCAGCAGCGATTACTTCTGGGTCGAATTGCAACCCGAGATAGCCGTTACTTCCCATATGGATACATTCTTTGCCGTCGACAACACATAGTTCGCCGCGACCGAAGATTCTTTCAACTTCGTAGAATGTTGGGTATTGACCATGTTCTCTCATCTGATTAACAACAGTAGAAAGCAGGTCCGTGTTATAAGTGTTTTTATTCACTTCTTTAACCTCCGAAAATACTATGAGTGTTAGCTCATCTACCCATATTATTTCATACTTTTGCCTATTTGTCAATAAGCCAGCGAAGTATTTGGAAATATTAGAAAATAAATTGTGTCTTGAAGGGCAGTTAGATAACCTTTCGAGCAGAGTCATTTATTTGATTCTGCTCATTTTTTTGCCCACGTCCAAACAAAGTGCTTGATATTGACAAATATGATCAAAAATGGTAAAATGTAACTAAATTTGCTTCAATATTGAAGCAAAAATTTGCACAAAAGCTGGCGAGCTTAAACCGCAAAGGGGAATGGTAATGGTAATCATATGTAAGGATTGTAATTACAGAGACGTCCAAGAGGACGCATTCTGTCCTAAATGTGGGGCAGCCCTTCGCGAGTCCTGCCCAGTTTGCCTTTCGTGGCACCCTGCTACAACGAAATTTTGCCCGCATACGGGTGAAAATCTTGAAGAGTACCGGGCGAAAGTGGCAAAGAAAAATGCCGTCAAGAAAGAGTTCGATGAAATTTTTCCGACAGAGTATCATAAATTGTGCCTGTTAGTGAGATGGAAAGCGTTTGCTACAAGCTTAATCTGCTGGGAAGCTGTGTTGATGCTGATCTGGCGATACTTGATCAAGCCCATGGACACGGGTGGCTCTAGCGCGGGTATGATACTTGTTTTCGCGATTATCATTCTCTTGGCTACATTGGCTGCCACAAAAGTTTCCTACAGCAGAATGCGCGAGGAACTTTTGGATAGATTCTTTGAGAAAAAAAATCGAAATTCTGTAAATAAGATTTAGAAAAGCAGAAGCGTGATCGTCATTTGGTCACGCTTTTTTTGTTTAGAAAATCATTATACCAATCGAACACATGACAGAACTTGCTTAAGATAAAAATTTTTCAGATATTCCAGATAAAAATTCAAATTTGTTTATGTTGATTGACAAAAAAGCACATTGTGGTATTTTATCTTTAATGGCTAAATTGTGCATGGTTATGCATAAATTTATTTAGTCTCCAAAGGCACGGGGGGAGTAAAATGAATTTTACTTTTGGAATGCTCAAACCAGATTCCACGGAGAAGTCGCTTGAGGAAGAAATCTTCGCTTTGATCGAAAAAAACGGACTACGTATCTCACTTCGAAAAAAAATACGACTAAGTCAAGATCAAATTGATAGATTGTACGTTCGCAATATTGACAAAGATTTCTTTGCCAGTATGTCTGAATTTCTAATGTCGGAAGACGTGACAGTGTATGTTGCCACGGGCGAAGATGCATTGGCGGGGCTAAATCTGCTGGTAGGCAGCACTGATCCACTTACAGCAAACGAAGGGACGATTCGACAAAAATATGGTGTTTCCGTCACTCGGAACATAGCCCACTCAAGTAATTCCGAAGAGGAATTCTGGCAGGAGGCGCGCATTTTTTTTACCGAAGATGAGCTTTCTGTTGTTTGCTGATTTACTCAAGGGAGGAAGTAGTTCCTCCCTAAATTCATAATATTAAAAGAGGATATTGGAATGAACGAATTCGAAAAAAGCGCAAGCTTGGCTACAGCCAAGATACTAGAAGATGCAGACTTGAAGAGTGAAATCAAACTTGTCGCCCTGCTCGGCAGTACAGCTGACGGTGAAGCAGTTCCTCACTATAGCGACGTTGACTTGTTAGTAATTCCGAATAACGATGACAATGGCCGCATAAATCATGACGTCATTGTGAAATTAAAGGCTATTGCAACTCATGTCTCCAGTGTAAACGAGGTGAAGCTTTCAATTTTGACATTTACAATTGATGACCTAGAAACGTTTGTTGACGAAGAGTTTCTCACACATTTCTCTTGGCGAAAAACTACCTACTCAAAAAATGACGATACGATCCAGTCAATTTGTAATTCCATCCTTGCCAAACGAAAGGTAACTGCGGAGAAAATGCAGGCGCTGGTGGTCAACGATCTAAGAAAAATGCGTTTTGATCTCATTCGGAAATATATTTCACAAAACGAATTTAATTCAAGCGGATACATACGTGCTTTTGGACGCGAATTTATTGATAAACTGTTTGAGATCAGTGACAGAGCACTGATTTTTGACGGAATCTGGTCCAAAACCAAGAAAGAGGTTATGGAGAATATTGTTTCAAATTATAAAGATAAATTTGACACTACAGCAATGCAAGAAGTCTATGCAATGCGATCTGGCTGGAATGAGGCTACAGACGCTGAGCTCGAAGATTGTTTTGAAAGATGGATATCTTATGTCAATTCGGTTATCGCACATACAATAAGTAAAGTGAAATAAGGAGCAGAGCAATGAGAACAAACCAAAGAGCTGCAATCGTACTTCGGTCTGACGATAAAATACTTTTTATTGATAGGACGAAAGAGCAAAAGAACTACATGATTCTACCGGGTGGCGGAGTAGAAAGTGATGAATCACCAAAAGAGGCCGCTGTAAGAGAGGCTAGCGAGGAGCTAGGAGTGAAAGTTGAGGTTCTTCGGCCAATAATTCAGATTGAAAACAGGGGTCAGGAGGAGTTTTACTTCGAGTGTAAGCTAGTCAGTGGCTCGGTAAAGGTTCTTGGCGATCACAATTTGTATGAGGATGTGTCGATAGAGGATGTTGAAAAATATGTAAAAATTGACCAAATTCTAGACTATCCTATTGTCCCAAATAAAATAAAACTTTATTTGGCCGCATTTTACGATGTGCCTCAGAAAATCAAGACTTTGGATGATATTAATTTTGTTGAAATTCGTGAAAATCCACCGTATATTCCGGAATTTGTGAAGAACATTCCAATCATTGAGAACAGCACTTGGCATGATAAAGAGTCAGTTTTTGAACACACTTTGAATGTGATCGAGGCTTTGAATATGTTGAAGGACTCCATAAAGGCTAGCGCAAAAACGGTACTCAGTACCAAAATTGACAAATACTCTCGGGGCGAATTGCTTATGTTGTCGGCGCTGCTACATGACGTAGCCAAGAAGGACACAATAACTCCTGACGGAGAAGATACTCTCTGTACTAATCACGAAGAAAAAGGCGCTATCGCTGCACAAGCGATACTGGCTCGCCTAGACCTCTCAGAAGACGAGAAGAATATTGTCACCGAGACTATAGCAAACCATAATGAAATCCACCTGTTGACTGGTGGGGACTTCGTTGATCCATTACAACATGCAGAGTTTAAAGAAAAATATAAAAATGTCTATCTCGAATTGGTAATGCTTGGCGGTGCTGACGTTGCAGCCACTCATCATTCGGCTAGGGAAGTCGGTTTGCGAACCTTGGCTCTTCGCGAAGATTTCTACAAACTAGAGCTAGGCCTGTCAAAAGATGAAAAAGTCTTTACGGGTATATTTTCAAAAAAGTAATCTGATCATCTTTCGAATTGAGTTGAAAAATTACTCAAAAAACGAAAGTGGATCCGCTTGAGCATAGGATCAGAAAAATAAATGATTAGCTTGATAAAAACGTGACCGTATCTGGTCACGTTTTTATTGTGCTTATGTTTATGATCTTTGTGGCATGGGATTTTCATGATTTTAGATGTATGATTACTATCATGAACATCAGATTTCACGTTTCAAAAAAACATACAATTTATTTCCAATTGATTCGAGTGTAGTAACTTGCACTTAAAGGAGAAGAATGAACCTAAGAAAACTTCAGAATGAAATTTTTCAGAACAAGATTGAAAAAGGATTCAACACGACTGACATCAGCAAAGAATTTTGTCTACTTTACGGTGAGGTGGCCGAAGCATTCGATGCATACAAGAAGAAAAAAGATGATCTTGGCGGGGAGCTGGCCGATGTAGCGATTTATTTGCTTAGCTTGTCGGAGATGCTTGGAAAAGATCTGCAAGATGAAATAGAGACAAAAATGGCAATAAACAAAAATCGTGTTTATAAGAAAATCAATGGAGTGAACGTGAGGATTGATAAGTAATAAACTCCTAAAACTATAATCAAAATAAGAATCATATGAATGAAGAAATATACAATTTGTTGCAAAATGGTACGAGCGTGATCCTAGTTGGAGAAACTGATTCTGGAAAGAGCTGGTTTGTGGAAAAACAGCTGATTCCGTATTTAGAGTCAAAAGGACAAGAAGTTCAGTATTTTTCCGACTGCAATGAGATTCCTGATTCAGCAGATGATAAGAAAGTCGGAATTTTTGACGAAGTTGAGACTTTTCTTGATCGAGAATTCTTAGAAAAATCACATCCAGAAGATTTCCCATATTATACTCCTGAATATGAAGAAGCCGTGAAAAATTGGTTTCTGAAGTTGGCGAAATTTACAAAACCATCAGTGTATATAATTACCAGAAATAGTAAGGCTGACATCAAAAATTTTCTAAACAATATCACCAGCGTAGACTGGGACGAACGAAAGATTGCGGTAATTTCGTTTAGCAAAGAAGATCGAGTCTAGGAAAACAATGCCTGTCTTCGAAATCATTCCTAATTTAGTGACATTTGACCTCAAATTTGCTATAGTAATCATATGACACAGTATGAAGCTTGGGAAAAAGAATATAGAACGCCGCAACTATTGACGGGGCGAGATGTGCCGCAAAATGATGTTTTGCGTTTTTTGAAATATGTAAAGAAGACTGGCAAGCAGCGAGTTGAAGACATGACTGTTCTTGATCTCGGCTCTGGCACGGGCAGAAATGCAAATTATATTGCAAGCCTGGACAACGAAGTCGTGGGCATGGAGATCTCTCCAACCGCTATCAAATTAGCTAGGTCTAGAGCGGAAAAGATGGAACTAGATGTCAGTTACTTGCAGCAAAGCATCGGCACGAAATATGCGTTTCCAGACAATCACTTTGATCTCATCCTAGACATTACGACTTCAAATTCACTGAACGAAAAAGAGCGCGAAGTCTATCTCGAAGAATCTTCTCGCGTGCTGAAGACGACTGGCTACTTCTTCGTCCGCGCCCTCTGCAAAGATGGCGATAAAAATGCAAAGAACTTGATCAAGCTCAGCCCTGGTCCTGAGTACGACACGTATATAATGAGGGAGCTCGGTCTCGTCGAGCGCGTATTTTCTGAAGAAGATTTTCGAAAACTATATGGCAAATATTTTGAAATTGTCGAAATTGTGAAGAAAAAAGGCTATGCACGGCTAAACGGCCAAAGCTACAAGAGAATCTATCTCTTAGCGTATCTGAAGAAGAAAAAGTAGCTGAACGTTACTAGTTTCATGGGCTAATATTGTTATTGCTAGTTGACAAAAACGATCTAAAATGTGAAATTTGTATTTACTTTTGTGCGAAAATATGTTTATATATTCTTGATTATTTCGAAGGGGGAAATGATATGAATTTGTTGATATCAAAAGTTGGCCTGTTAAATGCGAAAAACCGGCTTCTTGTAATGAAAGAAAACTTGGCCGCTGCTATTGAAGAAACGGCCCTGCTGTATAACAATGCTGGTGACACCTGGCATGACAATCCTGCTTGGATTCAGTCATCAAGAACGACTAATACCTTGCAGAATCAGATTGATGAATTGGACGCAATTCTTGGCTGCACGCTTCTGCACATTGATGATCTACCAGTCGAGGAAGGCTTTGTTTCTCTCGGATCGGAAGTGATCCTCACCCGAGAAGGCGTGGAGCAGACCTGGATCATTCTTGGCGAGCTGGAGAGTGATCCCGATGAAAATATCATGTCTGCAAATGCACCATTTGCAAGCACAATCATCGGCAAAAAAGTTGGGGACATCTTCGAATTCAGGGGCAAAAAAATTGAGATCATTTCATCGAAGAGATGGTCTGGGCTTGAATAGAGTAAATTATCGTCGGAACCAGGCAGTAGCATGGTTCCGATTTTTTTACTAGTGAAATTGCGCGAGGAACTAACCTAGAATAACAATATAGTCTTTTTCAAACTGAATGTGCTCTGACACAAGTCCAGTTTCCTTTTTGTGATCGTCAAAGAGGTCCCAGTAAGTAACGACTATTTTATTTGAGGAATCTAGCTTCAACTTCTCGCACGTGTCCCAAATTCTAGATTCTTCGCCTTCAATTTCGATAAAAAATCCAAAAGGCATTTCATCCAGTGCGATTTCGGTACCATTAAATTTCCAATTCTGTCGATATTTTTCCATGATAAATTCGTTCGTAAAGCCAAGTGAATTCAGGATGGCCCTCATTTTCTCGATATCGCCGACAGTCGTTTCTATCTCTTCGCGTTCAAAGACGTCCGAACTGGTTTTTAGCTTCTTCTTTAGCGTAATTTTGTTTACAAATCCAGATTTCAATCTTAAAAATATGCCCTCCTTCTCGAGTCCTTGACCTTCTTTCTCGAATCGCAAAGTTTTTTCAAATGTTTTCCCGAGAAACTCTGCTCCCTCGCTCTTGAGTGTTTCGATGAGCTCGAGCGGGTTTGCTACTCGAAGTTTGATCTCTTTCTCGATGTAATTTTTTTTCATTTATTCCTTCCTTATGAGTTTATTTTCTATCAAATTCATAAATTTATGTGAATCAAACTCTGTGTCGGAGACAAGAATCGGAATGCCACCAACCTTTTCTGTGAGGACGCCATCAGCAGAAATCGATATTTCTGCCTTGCGAAAAGGAAGCAAATCGACTTCGGATATAGAAAGAAGAGTAAGTGGATCAGATTGAACAGTCTCTGGATATTTGTTGTCAAAAAAGCCGTCACAGTGTCTTCTCAGTAGTTGGAGTAGGGGAAGCTCCGCATTCTTTAGCTCGCGATAGATACTACTGTCTCTCGAGACACTGTTCACACCAACCTTGAAGGTGGTGTCGCTAAGTACTAGCTTGATTTTGGCTCCGCTTTCCAAGACATATTTAGCTGCAATCGGGTCAAGACGAAAATTGTGTTCGGCAATGCCCGGTTTGCGATAGTTGAATGCACCACCCATCTGGACAATTTCTAGAGTCTCGATAAGGTTTGGATTGTGTTTTAGCAAATTTGCCAAATTTGTAAGGGATTGAATGCCAAGATAAGTCACTTTTGTATCAAGATTCGTATTTGCCAGAATGATGTCGCTGAGTTTATTATAGTCGAGGCTCTCAACGTCAATATCGGGATTAATCAAATCCGCAATTATAAAATCGTCATCGTTACCAGCATCCAGACCGGAGAATACCGGAATAGTCGTTTTGCCCGCTGCTTCCAAAATTTGTTTTACAAACTTTGCACGGTCTTGGCCGTGTTCGTCGCCAGTAACAATCGCCAGTATTTCAAACTCTGGACTGTAGAGAGCGATTAGCAGAGCAAACATATCGTCTGGGTCGCCTCCGATATCAGTGTCAATTATGATTTTGTGGATCAATTTTTCTCCAATAATATTTTTTTGTAAGTATCTTTTAGCCAATCTTTTTTGCTCAAGTCGATGCTTGAAGATTCGAGGATTTCGTCGATAAAGAGGATGTACTCTGAATTTTCAACAGAAAATCTACTCTTCGGAAAAAGTGCTAGCCTGATTGGGATGCCACCTTCTTTTTTGACAATTTTGGACATTTGATTGAGCGTGCTGCCACTGTATGAATTGTCGATGATCAATACTTTCTTGCCCTTCAGGTCCTTCGCTAAATATCGATTTTTGTGGGATCGATCTTTGCCGCTATGTGCTTCCCAAAACATTACTTTAGAAATGTTGTCGGCGTTTATGAAGCTAGATATGTAGGAAAAGCAGCCCCATGGGATAAAGAGGTACACATCTGCCTCTGGTATATCTTTAAATATATCAGGAATGTAGAGGTTATTCCAAGCATTCTTTTTGAACATGTCGTGAGGCGCATAGTAGTCGGACAGATTGTAAAAAAAACTTCGTGTCTCGACCGGAGCATCATGGATGTTCAATTTGGTAAAGCTAATATTTTCTGATCCTTTGAGCAGAGCGGATGCCTGCGCAAAGTAGTGCGGCCAGAGTGAGTTATTTTTGGCTTCAATAAATAGAAGTTCTTTTAGCTTCAGAATCAAGCTATTTGTTCCAGCAATTCTAATTTCCGATTCCAAAGATTCGCCCTTTAACACAATAATTTCAAGATTTTTTAGATCGTATCTTTCGATAGTTCTGGCAATAAACGAGTTGAGGGTGTCACATTTTATAAGATCAGTTAGAAAATTATAATATGCAAGATTTGTTATCACATCCTTGTAATAGATCACTTTGTACGGATCTGTCAGGTCGACCAGCCATGTTTCGGGCGCCCGCATCAAAAAACCCTCACTCAGCTTCTTGAAAGTCCAGCCTTTGTTGTAACAGTCATAAAATACTTCTAGATCATAGGTCTGAAATGAAACCTCTTCTCTCAGGTGCTCCTCACAATAGTTCACATTGTCGGCTAGACATAATTTTTCATATTTGGCAGTGTCATAAAATCTTACCATGCGACTCAATTCTTGTATTATTCATCAAGCATTTCATGTAATATGTTCGATCTGCTGCTAAGGCCGCAGTAGATTCCCTTAAAGTTATGCTTTTTGTATATTTTTGCTAATTCTTTTGTAAAATAGACTACAGTGTCCATGTCAGGTGACTTCCGCTTCTCCCATGGAGTGCCACGTTTTGGTACGAAGATGCTGTAGTCAGCGACTATGCCGTAGCCAGCAAGATCGCGAATTCCTTCGAGGAGCTCTTCGACTGGTTGGGCACCGAGTACGAAGTTGCTTCTGGCTTTGCCCCAGCCAAAAATATCAACGGCTTTTTTCAACATTTCAACTGTGTTGGCGTAGCCTGCGATCGCAGCCTTTCCTGGGCAAACCTCGGCAAATCTTTCTTCACCGATAACTTCTAGATTGAACTCGATTTGGTTAAAACCCATTTTGTTCTTGGCCATCTTCAAATATTTTTCGGCATCATTTCTTGGCGCAGCAAGATTTAGATAGCTATCGAATTCCGAGATTGGTTTTACCTTGTTCACGACTTCTGCAATTTCTTCACAAATCTTCCAAACCATTTCTGTGTTTATGATATTACCTGCCATAAGCTGAAAATGCTGGTGAGGTGTAATATTCTCGATTTCGAGAATGCGTTTCATCGAGTATTCTATCCCGGCGAGGAAGTCGGCGCGATGGCTGTTCCACCATGCACTTTCGTTAAACTCAAAGTCCACAAGTGAATTCAAGCTCGGCAGCCCAGACTCAGTTTTCTCTCTTTTTGGATTTGCATCACAAAAACGACATGCCTTCTTGCAGATTTGGTGCCAGCAACCCTCGTATGCCATGATTGCAATTCTATCTAAACCGACAACCTGCACAAAGTCATCGAGAAGTGGGGTTTTTGGATTAATCTCTTTTGGCAGACGTTCGGCTGTATATAATCTTTTCGCAACTAGTTCAATTTTTAGATCAATTTTTTTATTAGAGTCCTTTTCTATCAAGTGAAAAATGCCATCCTCGAGAATAAGAGAGATCGGAGAAGTATCTCTGTGGCCAATTTTGACTAGGGTCTTCTTACCATTTGCTGAGACGATCACTTCAGCGGGGATGACAGAAGTGTTTGTAGATTTATCAATAAATTTGTGATTTTCGACGGAAGGTTTTTTTACTTTGTACTTCACACGGTAATTTTCGATTGAGGGGTAGCCCTTTAGCAGGTCATCTGGAACATCCACACCAAAATCTAGGATTAAAGCTTTCCATTTCGCTAGATATGGTATGTCATTATACTTATCTGTTAACAACATTTCTTCCTTTCTATCTAATGATAGTACCTCAAAACATTTTTAATTCTACACAGGTTACGAGTTTTTTGTCAACTAATGCAGACATTTTCTAAGATTTCTGACGGTTTGTTATAATATATCGTCTACTACAAATTTTGTTTTATTGAAATTATTTCTATTTGTGGTATAGTTGAAAAAAGAGAAAAAGCGTAATAGTTTGCATCACAAACGAGTCTCGAGAGATCGAGCGCGCTGAGAGAAGAAATCGCAAGATAGTAGAACTCTCCGCCTTGCATGCGTAAATGTGAAAATTAAGTAGCTTACCGGCTGGTACCTCACTATAAGTGGCCAAAGATTTTTTGGCTTTTTTTGTTGTAAAAATGCAATTGTCATGCTGAATTTATTTCAGAATCCCGAAACTGCGAGGCTAACAACGAGATCCTGAAACAAGTTCAGGATGACAAAAGGGGCGTGGCATAACACATTATATAAATATAAGGAGACATATGGCATTTAAGAAAATTGATCCTAAGCTAAATCTGCCCGAAGAAGAGGAAAAAATCCTCGAATTTTGGAAGAAAAATAACATTTTTGATAAATCCCTCGAGAAAGATTCCCCAAAGGGCAATTTTGTCTTTTTTGAAGGACCACCAACCGCAAACGGCATGCCTGGCCTCCATCATGTCCTCGCCCGAGCATTTAAGGACTTATTTGCTCGCTACAAGACGATGCAAGGGTACAATGTGAAGCGCAAGGCGGGCTGGGACACTCACGGGCTACCTGTCGAGCTTCAAGTCGAGAAATCTCTAGGGATTTCTGGCAAGGGTCAGATCGAAAATATCGTCGAAGGCGACAAGAAAGCTTCGATCGAGAAGTTTAACAAGCTCTGCAAGGAGTCTGTTTGGACGTACAAAGAAGAGTGGGAGAAGCTGACCGAACGTATGGCCTACTGGGTGGATATGAAGGATCCATATGTTACTTATGATCCGAAGTATATTGAGTCCTTATGGTATCTGATCGGTGAGATCGACAAGAAGGGGCTTCTCTATCAAGGTCACAAGATCGTGCCTTTTTGCCCTCGTTGTGGCACAGCGCTTTCCTCTCATGAGGTTGCTCAGGGCTACAAGCTGACTGAAGAAGAGTCTGTCTATATCAAGATCAAGTCAACTTCTGCTGATGTGAACTTCCTTGTTTGGACAACCACGCCTTGGACGCTCGCTGGCAATGCCGCCCTCGCCTTTGGCCCAGCTGTCACCTATGTGGTCGCAGAAGTAGATGGTGAAAAATTCATTTTGGCAAAAAATAGAGTCGAAAAAGTCCTTCCTGAAGCCAATATTCTTGAACAGATGACTGGTGATGAGGTTGTAGCTAAGTACACGACCGAAGGCTTCGACTATGAGCCTATATATGAAGAGGGCGCTGAATTCGCGCAATCAGGCAAAAATATCTACAAACTGATCTCAGCTGACTACGTTTCTGACTCAGATGGTACTGGTATCGTTCATATCGCACCATCTTTTGGCCAAGATGACTATCTTTGGGGCTATCAGAAAAACGGCATCAAAGTGCTAAAAACTGTTGATGAGAAGGGGATCGAGCTCGCAGGAGCTGGTAAGGGCCGATTTGTGAAGTCGGCTGATAACGACGTAAAGGCGGATTTGGAGGCTCGTGGAATCCTTTTCAAAAAAGAGATGACGAAGCATGACTATCCCTTCTGCTGGCGCTGTGATACCCCGCTTTTGTATTTTGCCCGTGATTCCTGGTATATAGCCATGTCAAAAGTTCGAGATCAACTTGTTGAGAACAATAAAGGCATCAAGTGGAATCCAGACTATATCAAAAACGGTCGTTTCGGCAATTGGCTAGAAAATATTGAAGACTGGGCGCTCTCTCGAGACCGATATTGGGGCACACCGCTTCCAATCTGGGTTTGTGAAGATTGTGGTGAGCACAAAGTTGTAACGACGCTCGAAGAAGTTGGCAACGTCGAGCCTCACAAACCATTTATTGACGAAGTCGAATTTGTCTGTAAATGTGGCGGCAAGATGAAGCGTACGCCTGAGGTCATGGACGTCTGGCTAGACTCTGGTAGTATGCCATTTGCCCAATACCATTTCCCATTTGAAAACAAAGAATTGCAGGAAAGCCAATACCCAGCTGATTTCATCTGTGAAGGAGTTGATCAGACTCGTGGCTGGTTCTACACACTTTTGGCGATGTCGACCTTGATCAAAGGTGACGCCTCGTTCAAAAACGTAATCTGCACAGGTCATGTTTTGGATCAAAAGGGCAAGAAAATGAGCAAAAGTAAGGGTAATATCGTTGCCCCGAAGGAAGCATTTGACAAATATGGCGCAGACCTTGTTCGTTTCTTCTTCTACTCCGTAAATCAGCCGGGCGAGCCAAAGCTGTACAACGAAAAAGAGGTTGTGACTCTTTCGCGAAATCTTTTCATGACGCTTTGGAATGTTTATTCGTTCTTCATGATGTACGCAAGCATCGATAATTTCGTTCCAACTGGCAAGAACAAGAGCGAAAATATCCTTGACCAGTGGATCCTCTCGAAGCTGCAGGAGCTCGTAAACGAGACCACAAAGTCGCTTGATAGCATCGATCCGTACAAGCCAGCAAATCAGATGATCGAGTTCATCAACGAGCTTTCGACTTGGTATGTTCGCCGATCTCGAAGACGTTTCTGGAAGAGCGAGAGCGATACCGACAAAAATAGTGCCTATGAGACTCTATATTTTGTTCTTGTTGAGCTTGCGAAGCTGCTTGCACCATTTACCCCGATGTTTGCTGAAGTTATGTACCAAAATCTCAAGCAGGAGAGTGACGTTGAATCAGTTCATCTTACTGACTATCCAGCTGTAGCGACCGTCGACACGACTGTTCTCGAACAAATGGCTAGGGCGCGCAAGATTGTCGAAGAAGGTTTGGCGAAGCGTGCAGAGGTAAAAATCAAGATTCGTCAGCCACTTTCGACGCTTACTTATTCAGGAATTGTACTATCTGCTGAGCTAGAAGAAATGATTGCTGAAGAGGTCAATGTGAAGGGCGTCGTGAACGATGAAAAGGGCGAGCTTGCTCTCGATACTGAGATCACCAAAGAGCTAAAAATCGAAGGCATGTCGCGCGATATTATTCGAAATATTCAGGCACTTCGAAAGAATTCCGGCTTCCAAGTCGAAGACCGAATAATCCTAAATTATGACTCTGAGTCTGCATTTTTGACAGAAGTCATGGAGACACTAGGCGATAATATTGCGAAGGAAGTCTTGGCTACCGGTTTCGCTTCTGGGAGGATCGATTTTGAGGGCGAAGGCGAGTACGAACTAGATGGCGAAAAAATCTGGATAGGTATCTCCAGAGTTAAATAAAAAACTGAAGAAAGCGCACCGCAGACCTGATTTTTGGGAAATGCTGTGCGCTTTCTGTTATTTATGTTTGACAAAAAAGTGCAAATTGGTTACTATCGGTACAACATGAAAAACAAGTCACCGCAATTCAAGCAAATCTGCTGCTTCCGAAAGGAAAAGTTTTCCATGCGCTCATATTCCACAAATATCAAATAAGACCTCCTTGCGGGGTCTTTTTTGATACTAAGGGCATATGCTTTTGGAAAAACTGCACTTTTACAACTAATCAAGTTGAAAAACACATCCGTTCCGTCTCAAAGGAGGCCGAAAATGACACCAGTACCGATATATCTAAACTTAAATGAATATTTCACAAACTTACCATTGATAGGCTACCCTATGGAAAAGCGTGGACTAATCATGTCATCACTCGTTCTTGCACAAACTGTGCTCGAAGAAGTCTATCGTCGAGATATGCGCGCTGCTATCGGCCACTCTCTGGCGGTAGCTAAGGGTGTGGCCGACGATGGCCTTTCTGCGGAATCGCAAGCTATCGCGATCTGTCACGATGTCAAGGAAGACGGTAAAATTCGAAAAATTGGCGAGCTACTCGCCGACGAAGACCCTTTTCGCCCAGTGGTGGATGCAGATATCCACGATTATTTCGGGTCAGAATACGGTGACGAAATGGTCTATGGTATAGATGCACTCACGATTCATCGTGGCAATAGCCGTAAGGATTATTATGACTGGTTTGCAAAGGAATTAGTTCCAAATAAACCCGAAATTCTAATCATCAGATTACGCGATCGTGAAAATTTTCATAGGTATCCTTTCAATGGCGAGGAAGCCAAAGAGATCGCGAAGTGCGAAGATTCTCTTGGCGATTTTCGTCAGATGGTCGAGGACTCGATCCCCCTGCTTCCTGAATATTTGAAGGCGAAAGCCGAAAAGATTCATCAAGCGATTCAGGCATTAGCCAAGAATCAGCTGGATGGACTAAACCATCCAAAATCCCCGTACTACGTAACGTAGAACACAAAAAACTTGCCCCGCTGTGCATTCAGCGGGGCTTTTCTTATTCTGAGAGCTGTTTTTTGTATTGTTTGTCATCCTGAACTTGATTCAGGATCTCGTAACCGTTTAAATAGTGGCGGGATGCTGAAATAAATTCAGCATGACAAAATTATTGTCTGTAGCAGTGCAGTTTATTCTACAACAGAGATCTTGAGGTCTTTGGTGATTTCGATATCGCCTTTGCCTGATTTTACCTCAGCGAATGAAAGAACAATTTTCAGTAGGTCGAAATTTTCTTCCATAGATTTATCAGCTGATTCGATTATGAGTGTCGAAAGTTCTTTTTTGATCGAGTAAAACTTCGAAGCTTTGTATTTACGGATTTCCCCAACGATTGCGAGGACAGGTGAAAAATCAATTTTCTCCGTTGTGAACTCGCTAGTTTGTGGCAGAAGCAGAGTGTGAATACTCTTCTCCCCGATATTCACCTTGAAATACTGAGTATAGAGCTCCTCGGTGATAAACGGCATGATTGGTGCCCAGAGCTTCAAGACTGCGAACATGACCTTGTAGAGTGTCCACTTCGCCGCTTCTTTGGCATCATTTTCCTCTTCAGAGTACAGACGATGCTTCACAAATTCGAGGTAGTTGTCACAAAGTTTGTCCCAGAAAAACTTGGACAGCGCTTCCTTTGCCTTCGCATATTCATAGTTTGCAAAGTTTTTGTGATAGTCAGCGATTGCCGATTTTAGCTCTTCCAAGATCCAGAGATCGGCATTTTCTAGCTTTGCCTGATCAAGATATTCAAGATATTCGTAATTTTCTAGGTGCATAAAGACAAATTTGGACGCGTTCCAGAGCTTGTTGATCGTTTTCTTGCCAACTTTGATCTCTTCTTCATTATATCTAAGATTCTGACCGAGGGTTGCTTCGGCAGACCAGTAGCGAAGAGCGTCAGCCGAGTATTTGCTGATAAGCATCTCGGGCGCTACGAAGTTACCTAGTGATTTGCTGATCTTGCGGCCCTTTTCATCAAGGCCCCAGCCGGAGATCATCACGTCTTTCCAAGGGAGAGAATCGGTATGATAATCAGATTTTACAACGGTGTCAAAAAGCCATGTTCGGATAATTTCGAAGGCCTGGACTCGCAAACTCATCGGATAGATCTTCTTCATCAGTGATTCGTTTTCTGGATATTTCCACTTTGCATTGATCAGTGGCGTGAGCGAAGAGGTCATCCAAGTGTCCATGACATCTTCTTCTGGACGAATATTTTTGCTGCCACATTTTGGACATTCTGTAAAATAATCAGGCTTTGAAGTCGGATCGATTGGCAAATCCTTGTCCTCTGGCAAAAGTACCTTGTGACAATCGTCACAGTACCAGAGAGGAAATGGTACGCCATAGTAGCGCTGACGAGAGATGCACCAGTCCCATTTGAGACCGTCTACCCAAGCGTCATATTTGGATTTCATAAATTTAGGATACCAATTGAGCTCATTGCCACGCTTGATCCACGCATCTTTGTTATCTACCACCTTGATAAACCACTGAGGTGTGATCACAAATTCGGCGATCGTGCTGCAGCGCTCGTGAACATTTGCCGTATTTTTGAGTGGATCTTTCTTCATCACTCGGCCATCAGCTTCGAGGTCGGCCATAATTGCCTCACGGGCTTCCTTGATCTTCATGCCTTCGTATTTGCCGGCGATCTCAGTCATGCGGCCGTTCTTCGCGATCGCGATCCGAGTTTCTAGCTTATCTGTCTTCCAGCGCTCGATATCTTCTGAATCACCAAAAGTACAGACCATCATGAGGCCGGTGCCAAACTCTGGATCAACGTTGTCATCCGCAAGAACAGGTACTTCGAGATCAAAGAGTGGGATTCTGGCCTTCTTGCCAATATATTTAGCGAATTTCTTGTCATTTGAGTTTGTGTACAGAGCGACGCAGGCTGGAATCATCTCGGGACGAGTCGTCGCGATTGGCGCGATCTCACCATCTTCAAAGTTGAAATTGATATAGTTTAGAAAGGTTTCCTGCTCCATGTCTTCGAGATCAGACTGCGCTAGGGCTGTCTGGCACTGAGGGCACCAGATTGTTGGCTCTTCACGACGGACAACAAGGCCTTTCTTGTATAGCTCGATGAATGAACGCTGGGATTCGAGCTGGCAGTGTGGATTGATCGTACTATATAGAAGGGACCAGTCGACAGAGATGCCAAGGCTGCGCCAAAAATTCTTATATGTTTCGCCGCCCTCTTTTGTCTCCTTGAGACAGAGCTCGATAAATTCTTGTTTGGTGATTTTCGATTTGTTTACATTGTGTTTCTTCTCGACAAAGCGCTCAGTCGGAAGACCGTTGTCATCAAAACCCATTGGATAGAAAACGTTGAATCCCATCATGCGCTTATAGCGAACGACAAACTCAGCCTGAGTGTAGCTCATAGCATGGCCGACATGGAGGTGAGAAGCAGAGACGTATGGCGGAGGAGTGTCTATTGAGAAAACTGGCTTTTCGCTGTCCTTGTCGAAAGTATAAATGCCTTCTTTTTCCCAATATTCCTGCCAAAAAGCTTCACGTGCTGTGAAATCATAGTTCTTATTCTCTTCAGTGTTTTTTGCTTCCATATATATAGGTGTTAATAATGTAAGATAACTGTACAATATTTTGAGCATATTTTCAATCTGAGGGAATTTCATTATGGGAAATCTTGAAATATAGAAATGAGCGGCTCTATCTGATTCATTTCATTAATATCAAAGGACAAGGGGACTCATTCCGAAGTCGTCCCCCTATCCTCTAACAACTCCAACCCCCTACACGGAAAGCGGTCGCCACTTCTCGTAAAAAATTCAACTCGTTGCACTCAGACAATAATTTTTTTAGGATGAAGCGGCATTCATTAGATATTTCCAGACGAGAAACACTTTTGACAAATGGATTAAAATCGCCTAACATAAAAAAAGATTAATACCTAAGGAGAATTATGAATAATACAAAAACATTTATTATCGTCTTGGTCGCAGTCGTCTTGGTCGCTGCAGGTTTGATTTTTCTCTCATCACGAAATAAGGGTGGCGATAACAATGTTGCTGTGGACACTTCGGGCGTGAGCACCTCTGGCACTGTCGCTGGGGCTTCAACTGAAGATAGCTCTTTTGACGCAGCCTCTATTGATAAGCTGGCAAAGTTTTTGAAAGAAAAAGGCATGGTCATGTATGGCGCTTATTGGTGCCCTCATTGCCAGGATCAAAAGAAAGAATTTGGCGATTCATTTAAGGAAATTGACTATGTAGAGTGCGATGCCAAAGGTCCTGATGCAAATCCAGACGAATGTGTTGCTCAAGGAATTGAAGGCTATCCTACTTGGATTTATCAGGGAACTAAATATTCAGGGATCAAATCACTTTCAGAGCTAGCAAAAATCGTCGGCTTCTCGCAATAAATTCTCTTGACTAATATAAAAAACCTTCCGATGTACGGAAGGTTTTTTTGTTTAGTTGGGGATAACCTCAGATAAGATCAATTTTTTTTAAGAAGAAAATATATTTGTTCGGGACCGAAAAATGTAAAAAATGTAGTTCTGGAGCAAATAACGAGATTAAAAGTGTGGTATGAAATTGTGAGAGAAGCAAAATATCGTTGAATTCATTGACAGTCACGCTCGCTGGAGCTTACAATATTAACAGAGAAAATTAACCTAAATATTGGGAAGTCTGACTTTCTTCTAGTTAGGAAAAATCATTGAGAGGAGGTGAATAAAAAATGGCAACAGAAGCTTACTGTGTTAAATGCAAAGCTAAAAAGATGATGATCAAAGAAGAGCAGGTCACTATGAAGAATGGTAAACCAGCTACAAAAGGAACTTGTCCAGATTGTGGTACAGGTATGTACAGAATCGGCAAGAAACAATAATTTTTGAATAAAATTTTGTTTTTGAAATAAAAAATGCCCGTCTATTTATAGGCGGCATTTTTTTTCATGCTTATTATGGACAATCGTCCCTAAAAGTAATAAGATTGTATCAATATGAAACGAATAAAATTGTTTTTTGTCTTTATCCAAGTTCCGCTTGATCTTGCGATGATCGTGCTCGCTTTTGTTCTCGCATATATTTTTCGTGCAAGTATCGAGTTCTCGCCACTTTCGGCCTCTACAACCCTTGGAGACTACTTGCGGCTTGCGATGATTGTCGCTCCTGTCTGGATTATCCTAAACGCTATTAACGATCTCTATGCCTTTCGTCGTCCGACAGGCTTCGCAGTTGAATTTTGGCGAATCATCATCGCGGCCTCTACGGCTATCTTGTTTTTGATTGTGGTGATTTTCTTATCAAAAATTTTATTTGTTTCGCGTTTGATTCTTATCTTTACTTGGCTTTTTGGAATTTTCACTATATTTGCGGGCAGGATTCTGCTTCGCATCATTCGTTTGTATCTATATAGATATGACTTCGGTCGCATCAACGTTCTTTTGATCGGGAACAACGAAATCACACTTGAAGTTGCAAATGAAATTATTCACAATCCTTCATACGGTCATAAGCTGATTGGCACTCTCGCTGATGCTCACGAAAATCTGACGGGACTGAAAGTCCTCGGGGATTTGGAAAACTTGGCACTTTCAATCAAAAAACACAAAATTGATGAAATCATTCTTACCGACAGCTCGATAAATAAAGATAAAATGCTTAACATTCTGCAGATTTGTCAGGACAACAGAGTCGCTTTCAAGTATGTACCAGACCTTTTCTCGTTGATGACGACTAGCTTCAAGCCTGGTCTTATTGGTTCTTTGCCGGTGATGGAGCTCGAGTCAATTCCTCTAGACGGTTGGGGGCGCATCATTAAACGAATTTTTGACATTGTCTTTTCTGCAGTGCTCCTTATCATCCTTTCGCCAATACTCCTTTTGATTGCACTCTTGATTAAGATCTCATCTCGAGGTCCTGTTCTTTTTCTTCGAGACCGAGTTGGCCGTGACGAGAAAACATTTAAGTTTTTCAAATTTAGATCTATGTATATTGAAAAATGTGATTTCAATGGTACAGAGTGGTCCAAAAAAACAGATGAAGCGACCAAAATCACCTGGATTGGTAAGATTCTACGTCGGACAAACCTAGACGAGCTGCCTCAGCTTTGGAACATTCTTATAGGTGACATGAGCTTTGTTGGCCCTCGACCTGAGTTTCCTGAGCTTGTCGAGAAATTCGAAAAGGATATTCCTGACTACTTTCGACGTCATAGGGTCAAAACTGGTCTGACTGGTTGGGCACAGGTAAATGGTCTCAAGGGTGACACTTCGATCAAAGAGAGAATCAAATACGACATTTACTACATTGAAAATTGGTCAATGTGGATGGATATAAAAATAATTATTAAGACAGTCTGGCTGGTAATATATGAAGCGTTCGCTGGAAAATATGAATATCGCACTCGTCCATGAGTGGATCACAAACGTTGCCGGAGCAGAAAAAGTCCTCTTAGCACTTAAGGAGCTTTTCCCAAAAGCGCCCATTTATACTGCTGTCTATGATGAGAAGAAGGCCCCTGCTTTCAAGGGTTTCGATATCAGAACCTCGATTTTGCAGAATATTCCGTTTATGAAGAAGAAAAGAGAAGTTCTAATTCCTTTCACACCGATCGCGTTTGAACAGTTTGACCTCTCAAAGTATGATCTTGTCATCTCTAGCACAACCGTGGCTGCAAAAGGCGTGATTACGAAGCCAGAAACAATTCATGTTTCATATTGCCATACACCACCTAGATATTTGTGGAACCCAGAAGTTGACCCGCGCGCTGCAAGAGGTGCTTTTCAATGGCTGAGAAAAAAAACTATTCATCAAATGCGTATCTGGGATCGTGTTGCCGCTGATCGAGTTGATTATTTCATGTCAAATTCGAAGTACATTGCTGATCGTATTAAGAAAATCTATAAACGTGATGCCGAAGTTGTCTATCCGCCAATCGATGTTGAGAAATTCACGGTCTTGCCAGAGTCGGAGATTGAGGATTATTACCTTTTTGTTAGTCGTCTAGTTGATTACAAAAGGTGTGACATTGTCATAGAAGCTTTCAATAAACTAAAGTTGCCACTGAAAGTTGTTGGCTACGGTCCAGATCGCAAGAAGCTTGAGGCTTCCGCAAACAAAAATGTTGAATTCCTTGGTGGCAAATTCGGAGAGGAGCTCCGAAGCATATTTTCACACGCAAAAGCGCTTGTTTTTGCAGCGGAAGAAGATTTTGGTATCGTCCCAGTCGAGGCCATGGCTGCTGGACGTCCTGTGATTGCCTTCAGAACGGGCGGACAGAGCGAATCGGTAATTGACGGGGTTACTGGCGTACTTTTTGATGAACAGAGCGCAGATTCGATTATTGGTGCCGTCGCATGTCTTGAGAAGCTAGACCTAGATTCTGAGAAAATCCGAGCTCAAGCTGAGAAGTTTACAAAAGAAATTTTCAAAAAAAATATTCTAGCTCACCTAAATCAAATAATTTCTACGCACAAACTGTAAATTTTGTACATGAAATGCCTTGCCACATTCGAAAAAAGGCGCTAAAATAGGTTGGTAACGAATATCTAGCCACATTTGTGGTTATATTTAACTATGTTTACTGGAGCAAAAAAATGAATGACATCAAGGACGAAAAGAATACTAACGGAAGCTATGACGCCTCGAAAATCACAGTTCTAGAGGGCTTGGCCCCAGTTCGCAAGCGCCCAGGTATGTATATCGGCGGTACTGGCGTAGACGGTCTTCATCACCTTGTTTGGGAAATCCTCGACAACTCGATCGATGAAGCGATGGCTGGATATTGTAACAAGATTTTGGTCACACTTCATGAAGATGGCTCGGTCTCAGTCTCAGACAACGGCCGTGGTATTCCTGTCGACAAGGTCAAAGCTACCGGTAAATCTGCTCTCGAAACTGTCCTTACCGTCCTCCATGCTGGTGGTAAATTTGGCGATGGTGGCTACAAAGTCTCTGGCGGTCTGCATGGCGTTGGTGCTTCTGTCGTAAATGCTTTGAGCGTTTGGGTCAAGGCCGAAGTTCGCCTAAATGGCAAGAAATATGCGATGGAATTCAATCGCGGTGAAGCTGTTCAGGAGATCAAGGTTGTCGGAGAATCAACAGAGACAGGTACCACTATTCACTTCTTGGCTGATCCTGAAATCTTTACTTCTACTACTGAATTTTCATTCCAAACAATTCTAAATCGTTGTCGTCAGCAAGCATATCTCACCAAGGGCGTGATGATCACGATCAAGGATGAGCGTGAGCAAAAAGTCAAAAAAGTTGAAGTGAAACCTGCAGGCGAGGATGAGGATTATGAGGACGAAGAGGTCCGCACTGGCCGCTCAGGCGGAGACGCTGACGAGGAAATCATTGAGAAAAATGGTCCTCAACAGTACTCCTTCTTCTTCGAAGGTGGTATCGCGTCTTATGTTCGACATATTAACAAAAATCGTGAATCGCTGAATAATCCTCCGATGTATATCGAAAAAGAGGTCAATAATGTCTTAGTTGAGCTCTCTTTGGCTTATACAAACGATTTCAAAGAGCATATTTATACATTTGCAAACAATATTAACACACCAGAAGGTGGAACTCACCTTACGGGTCTTAAGACTGCACTCACTCGTGCGATGAATGACTATGCTAAGAAAAACAATCTGACCAAGGACGTACTCACTGGCGAAGACGTTCGCGAAGGCCTGACCTGCGTTCTCTCTGTTAAGTTGCAGGATCCTCAGTTTGAAGGTCAGACTAAGGCCAAGCTTGGTAATACTGAAGTCCGAACTATCGTCGAATCTGTCGCAGCTGAAGCGATACAGATGTACATGGAAGAGCACCCAACTGAGGCAAAGAAAGTCGTTGATAAATGCACACTTTCGGCCAAAGCTCGTCTTGCCGCCCGCGCCGCCCGTGATACTATTATCCGCAAAGGTGCTCTTGAAGGTATGACACTTCCTGGTAAGCTTGCTGACTGTTCCTCCAGAGACCCAAAGAAAACTGAAGTTTATCTCGTAGAGGGAGACTCAGCTGGCGGCTCCGCGAAGCAAGGTCGCGATCGAAATTTTCAAGCTATTCTGCCACTTCGTGGTAAGATTTTGAATGTTGAACGTGCTCGGCTAGACAGAATGCTTTCCAGCGATGAGATCAAGGCACTGATCGTTGCTATGGGCATCGGCGTAGGCGCTGACGTAAACTACTCGAAGCTTCGTTACGATCGTATCATCATCATGACTGATGCTGACGTCGATGGTGCGCATATCCGAACACTACTTTTGACCTTCTTTTTCCGAAATTATCCAGAGCTAATCACTCATGGTCATGTTTATATTGCTCAGCCACCACTTTTCTCCATTGCTAAAGGCAAAGACAAACTCTGGGTCTATACTGAGCAAGAGAGAGATGATGCCGTCAAGAAATTAAACGGTGGCAAAGAAGTTACTGGCACGATGATTCAACGTTTCAAAGGCTTGGGTGAGATGAATCCTGAGCAGCTTTGGGAAACAACTATGAATCCTGAAAAACGAATTTTGTTGCAGGTAAATGCACATGATGCTGAAAAAGCTGATCAAGTTTTCACCATGCTCATGGGTGATCAAGTTGCGCCTCGTAAGAAGTTTATTCAGACACGCGCCAAAACAGTTACAAATCTAGACGCTTAAATATATAGGATACACATATGGATAAAGAAGAAAATGATGACAACGTAGAGGAAGTAGACGTTGAAGAGGCTGAAATTGAGTCTCCAGACTCTGAAGACGAGGAGATTCCTGAAGACTCTCCGAAGGATTCAGCCGAAGGCGATGAAGGGCTGCTTGCAGATGCAGATCAAGTCGTAGAAAACGAGCGATCTTCTTTTGTCAAAAACGAATCAATGGATGACAATTCGATCACAGAGGACAAATACGATCCGCTGATCGGTTTCATGCACCCTCGTGACCTCGTCCTCGAGATGGAAACATCATATCTTGACTATGCGATGAGCGTCATCGTTTCTCGTGCCCTTCCTGATGTTCGAGATGGTTTGAAGCCAGTTCATCGTCGCGTTCTCTATGCGATGCATGCCACTGGTCTTCGGCATAATGTGAAATATCGAAAATCGGCGAAAGTCGTTGGTGAAGTTATTGGTAACTACCATCCACATGGTGACACGGCTGTCTACGAGACACTCGTCCGTATGGCCCAAGATTTCTCGATGCGTTATATGATGGTAGATGGTCAGGGTAACTTCGGTTCGATGGATGGTGACTCGGCTGCTGCCATGCGTTATACGGAGTGCCGTATGTCTGCGATCGCCGAGGAAATGCTCCTCGACATGGACAAAGACACTGTAAACTGGACCGATACATACGATGGTACTACTCAGGAGCCAGTCGTCTTGCCAGCTCGCGTCCCTCAGCTTTTGCTGAACGGTACGATGGGTATCGCTGTTGGTATGGCGACGAACATCCCACCACACAATTTAGTCGAGCTTTGCAATGGCACAATTCACCTGATCGATAATCCAGATGCCACGATTGATGACCTTATGGTCCACATCAAGGGTCCTGACTTCCCAACTGCAGGTATCATTTATAATAATGAAGATATCAAGCTCGCTTACTCTACGGGTAAAGGCAAGATTGTTATGAGAGCGAAAGCCAATATCGAAGAGACAAAGCGTGGTTTCCGCATTATCGTCACCGAAATCCCATATCAGGTGAACAAATCGACGATGATCGAGCGAATTGCTGATTTGGTCAAAGAGAAGAAGATTGACGGCATCTCTGACCTTCGTGATGAGTCAGATCGAAAGGGCGTTCGCGTTGTAATCGAGCTCAAGGCTAATTCTTATCCAAAAAAGGTTCTAAATAGACTTTTCGAGCTTACACAGCTTCAAACTGCTTTTCATGTAAATATGCTAGCACTTACTCCTGATCTTGAACCTCAGGTCATGACACTTAAGGACGTTCTTGGCTTCTATATTGCTCATCGGCAGGAAGTTATTGAGAGACGAACTCGTTTTGACCTCAAGAAGGCACAGGACAGAGCTCATATTCTCGAAGGTTTGAAGATCGCGCTTGACCATATTGATGAAGTCATCAACACGATCAGAGCGTCTGCAAATAGAGATGATGCAAAGAAAAATTTGATGGAGAAATTTGCCCTTTCTGATCGCCAAGCCGATGCTATCTTGGATATGAAATTATCTGCTTTGGCTGCTCTTGAGCGAAAGAGAATCGAAGACGAGTACAAAGAGATTCTCGATCGAATCGCATATCTGCTTGATCTTCTTGATCATCCAGAAAAAATCCTCGGACTTATCAAAGCCGATCTCAAAGAAGTATCTGAAAAGTGGGGAGATGCTCGCCGAACCGAGATCGTACCTCATGCACTCGGCGATTTCCGCGCTGAGGACCTAATTCCTGATGAACAGGTAATTGTCTCTCTCAGCCGTGGTAACTACATCAAACGTCAGGAAGTCGATACATATCGTAAACAAATTCGCGGCGGCGTTGGAGTCGTCGGAATGACCACAAAGGAAGAGGATATTGTTGATCATTTGGTCTGCGCTAGAACGCATGATGATGTCTACTTCTTCTCAAACAAAGGCAGAGTATTTAAGAGCAAGGTTTATGAGCTGCCATCCACTTCGAGACAATCGAAGGGAACGCCTGTAGTAAATATCATACAAATTACGCAGGATGAGAAGATCACCGCCATTTTGACCGTTTCTAAGAACGAAAAAAATGAGAAATTCTTCATCATGGGTACAGTTCTCGGTCAAATAAAGAAAACAGAGATCGAAAAGTATGACAATATAAGAAAAACAGGTATTATCGCGATCGGTCTCAAGGACAAGGATGAGTTGAAGTGGGTCAAGACTTCAAACGGTAGCGATATCATCGTCGAAGTTTCCGAAAAAGGTCAAGCAATTTGCTACGACGAGCAAGACGTCCGTCCTATGGGCCGAAGTGCCTCAGGCGTGACTGGTATGAAACTCCGTGGCAATGACAAGGTTATGGCGATGGATATGGTCTCTGGCGAGCTCTGGCCAACAGAGAGTTCGAAGAAGCTAAAAGTCGAGCCAGATATGCTTGTTGTTCTTGAAAATGGCTTCGGTAAACGCACATATTTGAGACACTTCCATATTCAAAAACGTGGTGGCATGGGAATTCGCGCCGCAAGCTGTACGACCAGAACCGGAAATGTTATTGGTATGCACATCATCTACAGCGAGCTTGGCGACGTTGTTCTTGCTTCACGAAAAGGTCAGTTCATTCGTATGGAGATCAAGAATATCAAAAAGCTTGGTCGTGATACTCAGGGCGTGACTCTTATGAGATTGAAAGAAACTGACAAAGTTTCTTCAGTCGCGGTCATCATTCCAGACGAGACAAATACTATTACTGACGATCAGAGCCAAATCACCTTTGACGATGAGAAAGAGCTTGGGACTCCAGCTGCTCTAAAGGTAGCTGCAAAGAAGGAGATTGCTCCAGCTTCAACCGAGAAAAAGTCAGTTGCGAAGACGCCTGCAAAGGCACCAGTCGTAAAAGCAGCTGCTACTCCAGCGGAGAAAAAAGAAGATGAGATCAAGGCAAATCTACATGTAAAATATTACGATAATCATATTGCCGAGAGCGAAGAGAAATAATAGGGGACAATAGCCAGCCGCAGTAAAAAGTGGCTGGCTATTTCGATTTTTGGATAGGTATGAGTATCTAGCTTCTCAAAAGGAGGCGCTTCAAGTTGCTTTGAAGCAGAAAGTATGCTATGGTAAATACTTAATAACTAGCATGCAATAAGGCTAAAACATGATCGAAATCAAGAAAAAACCAATTTCAATCCCAGCAGTCATCACCGTCAAAGCTTTTGCTGAAAAAGCTAACCTTCCGGTAGGTGTTGTCATTTCCGAGCTCATGAAAAATGGTATTTTGGCTTCTATCAATGAAACTATTGATTTTGAAACGGCTTCAATCATTGGAGAATACCTGAACTATGAGGTTTCTCTCGAAGAAGAGGTGAAGAAGACAAACTCGGCTGTCCGTGTCGTTTCGGCTCCAAAAGATCTCGTCGAGCGCCCTCCAGTCGTTACGATTATGGGTCACGTAGACCATGGCAAAACTACTTTGCTCGACTCTATTCGCAAAGAGCATGTTGCTCTCGGTGAATCAGGTGGAATCACGCAGCATATCTCGGCTTATCAAGTCACTCTCACAAATGCGAAAAACAAAGATGTCAAAGGTAAAACTATTACTTTCATTGATACTCCTGGTCATGCCGCTTTTTCAGCTATGCGTGAGCACGGTGCTCTTATTACCGATATTGTAGTTTTGATAGTTGCTGCAAATGATGGTGTCATGCCACAAACAAGAGAAATTATTGAAAATGCAATTTCAACTAGCGTTCCTCTGATCGTTGCGATAAACAAAGTAGATCTTCCTGACGCTGATATCATGAAGGTGAAGCAGCAGCTCTCTGATGCAGGACTCTTGCCAGAAGAGTGGGGCGGCAAAACCGTCATGGTTGAGGTCTCGGCCAAAACCGGCCTCGGCATCGATGCCCTTCTTGAGATGATCTTGCTTCAAGCAGAAATGATGGAGCTCAAGGCAAATCCAGCTGAAGTTGCCGTTGGTGTTGTGATTGAATCTCATATGCAAAAAGGCGCAGGCGCGATGGCGACTGTACTTATCGAAAACGGTACAATCCGCCGTGGCCAGCCAATCGCGATCGGTTCTTCATACGGTAAAGTCAGAATCTTAGAAGACTTTGCAAGCCGAACGATTGAATCCGCAGGTCCAAGCACACCAGTTCGGATTGCAGGACTCAAATCTATGCCAAATTTTGGCGATAGACTTCTTGCTTTCACGGATGAGAAAGAAGCTCGTGAAAATGCTATCAAGGCCGAGCAATTCAAACCAACCATCAGAATTGCAACTGCGAGAAAAATTTCTCACGAAGACGGCGAAGAGGCGACAGAGATGCATGAGCTCAAACTTATCATCAAATGCGATGTTGTTGGCTCGCTTGAGGCGGTCAAATCATCACTTGCAAATATTTATGGCGAAGATTATCAGATCAAGATAATCGCTGATGGCGTTGGTACAATTTCAGAATCGGACATTACTCTTGCTAGAGCGACCGGCGCACAAGTTCTTGGTTTTCGCGTTGCAATGTTTGGCGCAGCCAAGCGAATCGCTGACAAAGAGCAGGTCAAGTTCAAGCTTTTCCCAATTATTTACGAAATGATTGATTATATCAAAGAAGAAATCGTCGCAATCTTGCCTCCAATCGTCATCGAAGACGAAGTTGGAAACGGCAAAGTTCTAGGAATCTTCCGCGATGACAAAAAGGGCTATGTTGCTGGCGGTATGGTCGAGAGCGGTCATCTTGCAGTCGGCGATGAGATCAAGATTTTCCAAGGCAAAAATGAGAAATACCGAGCGAAGATCCTCTCGCTTCGAAGAGAGAAGAGTGACGTCAAAGAGGTCCAATCTGGCTCAGAGTGTGGCTTTGGTCTCCCAATCGGGGCAAATGTGGCTGTCGGTGATACTTTCGTTGCTTTCAAAACCTCATACAAGAAACGTGTCATAGACTAAGAACAAAAGTACAACCAATTTGAATCTATATAAAAATAAGACGTGGCAATGCTCATGTCTTATTTGTTAAATCTGAGAGCTAATTCCTTATATTTGTAATAAATGGCAAGGTTATATTGACAACTACAACATACAGTGGTACATTTGTCACTAATAATTGACATATAACGATCGACATTATCTTGACTGGGCTGTATTGCCATCAGATCCCTTAAAATATTATGTTAACCAAATTACGGTTGATGTTCAAAAATTTACAAAAATATACGCTCCTACACTCGGAGTGGCTTATAGGTACCGCTATTGCGTTGCTTTTTTTATCCGCTACAGCTACTAGTGTTTATGCTATTGCGAAGGGAAATGAAGCAAGGTTTATACAAATAGTCCGAACAAGAGATGTGGCACGTTCAAATATTATCGAACCTGCAGATTTGCTAGGAGCAATATCTCTGCCAGCACAAGCTCCAGATGTAGCACTCACCACCGGACAGGCTGTTACAACCGCAAACAGCGCAACGTCAGCCAAGACAGCTAAATCTACAAAGGTAGCAGTTGCTGAAGGTCCTGAATCTCACCTTTCGCCTACAATTGTCGAGCCGTCAGTACCTCGACCTCGTCCTGAAACATATGAACTTAGACAACCTATCGAACCGTTAGACTGCGAAAAAGTCGTGTTTGGCTATGATGAAAATTTGGATAAAGTTGAAATGGGCCAAAGGATACACATAGGACTGAAGGGCAGTTCGATAATGCTTCAACCAGTAAGCTGGAGTGGCGGCGGAGTGTTTGAGAAGAAAGATGACTCTTCTCTGTGGTGGCACAGTGATGTTTCGGGTAAATATGAAATCTCGTTAACCGCATCAACAGGTGATTCAGGCTGTACAAAGTCAAGAGTTATTGAAGTTTTGCCTCTGCCAGACTATGTCAAAGGTCTCGGCTCTGTTAGTATCGGAAACCAATTATCAGCTTATGTGTTAGAACAAAGTGGCATTCAGCAGATTAGCTTCGGTGTTGGACTGTATGATATAAACGGCAGAGATATCATTGGCGCTCCACGACAGGAGATGATGCCACTCAAAACAAAAGTTGAGATAACTTACGGTAAAGGTGGAAAAGTACTATACACAAGGATATTCTCGGATGATGTTATTAGCGGCGCATTTCCGAACAAATCTGCAGCAAGGGAGATAATCATCCCAGTCAAAGATATTGACATGAAAAACGTGTATTATTGGCCAGACGGCTGGACTAAGCTCTACATCACAGCTACGGTCACTACACCTACGCAAGGCGACTTTGTTGCGGGTTCTGATTTATATGTAAAATCAATTGTTCCTGTTGAGTAACCTAAATATTTGATATAAAAAAACTGCTTGCGGTGAAATATTTCACTTGTTGCAAGCAGTCTGTGCTTAGGTGCTTTCGGAGCCGCCATCCTTGACTGGCGGTTTTTTCTTTTTCTTTGGCAACACTAACCTTTCGATGCCAGGGAAGTCTTTTCTGACGAGAAATCTATCATCGTCATGAGATGCAACACGAAAAAATATTTCCGGATGCTTTTTTAGCTCCTTGTAGAGCCAGTCTAAGGCAGCTGAGTGGTTGCACGCGTCATTTTCTTCATAGAAACGAACTACGATACCGAAATATTCTTCACTGGTCCCCACAAGTCGGGTAGTTTGAGTAAATATCATCGGTCTCATATCTGTTTTGAAGAAAGTTTTCATTTTCTCTGCGATTTCCTCTGCCAATCGAAGGCAAAGGATGCGAATTGATTCGTTATTGCCAGGTGCCAGATCGGTGTGTCTTCTGCTTTTCATCTCCACACCTCCTTGGACTATGTTTACGCCTTTTTGCCAATATAGTCAAGACGTGTTGTAATAAAAAGAATGGCACATCTCTCGGATGTGCCATTCGGCGAAATCATTAACGCAATTTTCTTCTTTCAAGTTCGTCGAAAATTTTGTCAGGATAGTCTGCGGGGAATCTCTCAGTGATATCTGTTTCGGTATCGCAGGCATTTCTGAGATTTGTGCTTGTCCACCACCTGCCAGTGTGGTGGAGCTCTACAATCTTGCCAATACTTCTCAAGTACAAAACTGTACTTGTGAAGTGCTCATCATGGGTCCAGAGAAGTATTGTTTCACACTTCTCCAGATTGTCTTGTTGGAGGAGGAACCTCGCAACGTCGGCGTCACCGTAGCCTCTTGGTCTGGCTTTCAGATCCATGGGGAGATCTGGGTCATACATAGAGTCGTCTTCATGTGATTTCTTGATACGTTTCCATTCAACATTGAAGAATTCGGTTGCCATGACTTGGTGGGTGTATCTGTCGCGAAATGAATGAACGTGAGGACTTGGAACATGCATGCATGATACAAAGTATTGTGGTTTCACTAACATTTCGCGGCCTTTGATATAGTATTTAGCTATATCTGCAATAGAGATTCGGTCTTGATAGCGAAGGTAACTTGTAAAGTTATCCATATCGCCGACAAACATTACTTTTCCAGTCCCTGGCTTCTCATTTACTTTTTCTACTTCAGTCTTGATATCGAATCCAAAAATCATTTCGAATTCGTTTGCCTTTTTCGGCATGGGAATCGTGTCTTTGACAATGACTTTTTCTGCAGCAACTTCGAGCTTGATTGAACCGTTCAGCATTTTCAGTAGCTTTGTTCTGGTTAGGGAAAATGCTTCTGAGCCTACTTGGATTGTTGTGCTGCTGCCATTTGTGATAATCTTCACATTTTCTACAGTAGGTGCTTCATCAGTTTCTACGATAGTTGGAGTAGCTACATTTTCGGTCTCTGCCGATTCAGCTACTTCGACTTTTGCTGTTTCTTCTTCGATTACTGGAGCTTCTGGCTTGTGTGACCTTCTTCTGATATCCACTAAGACTGCCGCTTTGGGTATTTTTGTCTCAGCCTTCTTCGTTTCTGCCTTGTTCACAGCTGCACTTTTGTACGGTACATCTGGGTATTTCTGGAGATCGGGCGCAGATGATATCACAGTGCCTGGAAGAATTTGTTGCTCCGCAGCTTTGATTTCTGGCTGAATAATCTCAGTTTGAATGATCTCAGGCTCGATTGTTTCGGCTGTCTGTGTTTCCTCTGGTACATCAATGAGCTTTGTCTTCGAAGCTTTGTGGTTTTGAGTTGCCACTGCAGAATGCTTCCTGCCTTTGTGCTTTGGTTTTGTCCCGTTTGCACGATGAACAGGTGTCTTTGGTTTCACAGGTGCTTTTGTAACAGTAGGAGATTGTTCATCAGCTAAGATGGTCGTGGGAGGTGGTGTTTCAGCTTTTTCTGACACCTCTTCCGGCGGAGACTCATCAGTTTTTTCGGGCAAGTCATCAAGCGTAACTTGAGCTGACACGCGCCTCAAAACTTCTTTTTCTTTTTTCTCATTTAGCTTCGTACGCTCTACATTCTGTAAGCCGGAGAGAAGGTTGATGAAATCAATCTGCCCAGATTTGTTCATACCAGACATTGCTGACTGGACGATAGCAACTATGACATTTTGCCGCACAGGAGGGTCTTTCTTCAGAAAGATTTCTCTAATGAAGTCGAGCTTTGCAGCTCGATTCATGCCAGACATCAGCTTCTTTGCCCTTTCGAGAGTCATTGGTGGCTCTTTTTCGGGTAGCTTTGCATTGTCTGCTGTCAGCGAAGCTTCTTGGGCTACAGGTTGCTTTTTTGGAGCGACCTGGGCACGCATTTGTTCTTGCAATTCGAGAGGTTGCTCAGCGAATTGAACGCGTTTCACAACTCTCTGACGGTTATCCTCAATTTTGTCTGCCATAAGTATTTACCTCCTTTGGCATGTCGTTCCTCAAGTAGATTATTTACTTGACAACTATTTATACTCTTTGGCAAGTGCGTTTGTCAACCTCAAGTGAGATCAAAACATACCTTACGATTGAAATAATTCAGCATATGTGGTATTGTTCGCTCAGAAAAATACAGGGGGAACATTAGAGATGAGTGATTTTACACAGGAACAGCGAGAGCGTTTGCTTCACGCGATTAACACAGAGGATCTCGAACTTGTCGAGAAATTACTGGCTTCGGCTGGAGATGACAAGATATCTGAATCTTGCATGGCTGCAGCTGAGCGAACTGACAACAAAGATGTTGCTGGCATTGTGCTTGATCATATTCTAAATTTCGGTTTGGATGTTGATCATGATTTTCCAACACAGCTCCACTGGGCTTTGGCCAGAGGCTTCCGAATGGCTGCGGCCAATCTTGCTTCTGTTATTACCGATGAAGATCTGCTTGCCACCGATAGTAACGGGATGACCGTGCTCGAATTAGCACGGAAACTCAAGTACTTTGACGTTGAAGATCTTCTGGAAGATCGGAGCTAACACATTTGATTAAACGCATTGGGCGGCTATATAATAGTCGTCCTTTTTTTATGCAATAAAAAAAGCTGCAATCATTTTCGGATTGCAGCTTACTGATTTTAGCCGCACTTTTCGGCTGTCACGAATATTCGAGGCGAAAACGAAACCGGTGCAGCAAATGTCGAGAGATCGACATTCTTCATTTTTGCCTTTTTTAACAGATTTCTCAGATCGGGCAAATTGATCTGTGCTCGAGCAGAATATTCTGAGTAGACGATGAAGAGCTTGCCCTTAGGCGCGAGTAGCTCGCACATTCGAGGTACGGTCTGTCTCCATGACTTGTTCCAGTGCAAAGAATCGATAGCAGAGACGAAATCATATAGGCCTATTGCTTCTTCAAGCAAGGGCATACGAGAATTCACTAGGTTCAGCTCGACGCCATTTTTCTCTGCGATCTGCCTGCCCTCCTCGAGGATTTCCTCTGTTCCATCGAGGCCTGTGATATTTGCGAGCATGAGCTCACCAATCGTTTTCAGATAGGTGTACACATGGCAAGTCCCACAGCCAACGTCCAAGATTCTTTCCGCGCCTGGCAATACCTTTATCAGCTGAGACAAGATAGCCACCTGGTCTTGCATGCAAAGTGCAGGCATCCAGCTTTCATACCTGTCATAGTATCTCCGAAAGTACTTATCGATGATATCGTCATCGCTGACGTTGTTCAGCATGCTCATCGACAGCATCTCGGTTGTATACGGGATAGCCGTGGGTGTTTTTTGTGGGACTCTGGCAATGTTGCTTATCAGAGTACCGTAGTCCGAGGCTTTTTTCATACCAAGATTTAGTAAGAAAAGCTCGTAACCTTTCAGATCAATATTTATCAATTAGCTTACCTCCTTAGAGTAACGCAGAGCATATAATATACTATTATCGAAAATTTGTCAACCAAACTAAACAAAAAATGGCAATAAAAAAACCACGATCATATTTGACCGCGGCCTTGTGGTTTTACTTGCCCAACCAGCTGATAAGCCCTTGGATGTATTCGGATTCTAATGTACCAGCGATCGCTTGCTTTAGCTCACCTTTCTTGAAAATGAGGGTTATCGGCATGGTGCCGCCAACATACTTGAGTATCCTTTTCGATTCTAAGCCGATAATTCTTCGATAAACGATCTCCGGATGATCTTTGGCGAAGGCAAGTAGCGTGTGATTCATTAATCTACTTTTTGCTACTTCGTTCCAGACCAGGAGCAAAACTACTTTACCATCAGCGCGATTGATCTCCGAATCGAAGATGTAGTCGTTGATGTTGCGATACGAGTCATCAATATTGTTCATAGTAACCTCCTTGAACAGCTTGATAAGCACACCTTAGCACGAAATTGCGATAATGTCGATGTGGAATAAAAAAATCACCATCTGCAATTGCGAGATGGTGATCTGTGCTTTAGTTTAGGTGCTGGGCGACGATTTCTACAATTTCGTCGCAGTCCCGTACCCCATTTATCGAGCCCACACGTTTGCCATTTTTGAAGATGAACGTAGTTGGGAAATCCCAACGGCCGTACCGGTCAATTTTATTTGACTGATAGCCGACGATCCGGCGATAGACGACCTTACCCGCAAGCTTCTCGTCCTCGATGGCATCGAGAAGTTCACAGTTTACATTCTTGCACCTTTGGCCTACTTCGTTCCAGATCAGCAGTAGGACGACTTTATCATCCTTTTTCAGAACTTCTTCATCAAAAGTTCTATCGGTAATATCTATTATTTGTTGTTTGTTACTCATTTCAGTAACCTCCAATTTCAGTATGCATGCATTATAGCACTTCTGAGCTCAAATGTCAATACATTTGGTGCAATCTGCTTGACAATAGGCTGACAAGTGTTATAGTCAGCTGACAGTTTACTATAGGGGGTAAAGTATGAAAAAGAAACTGATCGATCGCTCGAGGATTGATATTGCGATCCGAGCTGCTGAAAATATTGCTCAGCATTACTATCTACCGGTAGGTCATACGTTTGATTATCCATTGCTGACGAAAAAACAGCTGAGACTTAGTGAGCAAATGATTTCTTATATCAGCTCGCTGAAGGACAACGGTTTTTCGCCAATTATTTCAAGCAACATGAGCTACGAATCATTTCTCGAGTACTATATGGCTCGAATCAATGAGGGGACAGTCGCACGTTTCCGCAATACACTGGCGGACAAGCGAACATTTGACCGAATGATAGCGAAGCTTGAGGTTATCGGCAAATACAACAGTACTCGAGATAATCGAGTAAAAATGGACAGATATGTTATCTCTGAAGAGATACATTTCGTAAAAGTCGAAGGTCGGCGGAATCTGGTCCGAAGGGTGGATCTCTATTTAAGATAGAGAAAAGGAGGCAGAAATGTCTGAACAGAAAAACGACGCAGTCGTAATGACCGAATGTGAGAGAATCGCGAAAAAGATGATTGACGCTGGCTACCCTAATAAGTGCGCAGGCTTGGCCGACGACCCAGCTCTCGGCGGTGACGCAAAACTGGCGATGGACTCAGCGCAGGGAACTGCCGATGGCGGTGGCTGGCAAATCACTTTTGAACAAGCCTTTGACGAAAAAGGCAACCCAATTCCAGGGAAAGTTCAAATTTATTACAAATAACACGATGTTTAGTTTTTCTAAACAAGCAGAAGCCTTTTGAAGCAATTCAGAAGGCTTTTAATATAATTTTGCTTGTCATTCCTGCGAAAGCAGGAATCTTATGGCCATTCTGATAGTTCAAGATCCCCGCTCTCGAGCTACAGGCTGGGATGACAGAAAGAAAAGATGGCATAAAATCAGCAACTTCCAAACTACAAATTTCTGTTGTATAATATTATTATATTCAACTATTTGAAGGCTTATATATATGGTTACTGAAAAGATTCTTGGCGTGATCCAAAACGCCAAATACTTGTTTGAAAATATCAGGGCGTTCTCGGTGCCACTGATGATTATTGATGTTTTGATCGTCTCTATCATTATCTACTGGATATACATCTTCCTTCGCGAAACACGGGCGATGAGAATTCTTTGGGGACTTTTTTTGCTATTCGCCCTTATGATTATTGGTCGTTTATTCAACCTGATACTGTTAAATACCGTTTTGAATTACTTTGCGACGATGCTTGTGGTTGCTATCCCAATCGTATTCCAACCAGAGCTTCGTGCGGCTTTGGAGCGCCTTGGCCGGACGAAATTTGTCGGTGATACCATCTTTGCGAAAGGTACTTACGCCAAAATTATCGAAGATGTGATGACAGCGGTGAACACGATGTCAAAGCAAAAAGTTGGCGCACTTATTATTTTCCAGCGTCAAACAGGTCTCCGCGAATATATCGAAAATGGTACCGAGCTCGATGCACAGATCAGATCCGAGCTGCTACTCTCAATATTCTACCCAAAATCACCGCTTCACGACGGTGCTGTCATCATCGTTGGTGACAAGATCGTTTCCGCTCGTTCGACCTTGCCTGTGACGGACGATTATATGGCTTCGGACTTTGGTACTCGGCACAAAGCCGCGATTGGTATAACTGAGAGATCGGACGCGATCGCCCTCGTCGTTTCCGAAGAGACTGGGTCAATCTCGATGGCCGTAGATGGCAAGATCGAGCGTCGAATTGCCGAGGATCGTGTTCGAAACAGACTTATGGCCTTACTCCGACAGAAATATTAAATAACGGTACTTTTCTATGTTTGACCACTTCAAAAAGAACTTATTGATCAAAATACTTTGCCTAGTTGGTGCCACTCTGCTCTGGGGCTATGTTGCGTCTAGTCAGAGCATGGTCGCAAATTTTCCAGGTAATCTCACAATCGAGACAATAAATGTCCCTAGCGGTCTCACCCCTATTCTTGGCTCTAAGACTGTAGAAATCAAGATTATGGCGAAGCAAGGCATCTGGCAGAAACTCGCTCCTAGCAATTTCTCAGCGTATGTCGACTTGAAAGGTTTGAAAGAGGGGACAAATGAAATCGATGTAATCGTCACCTCCAAACAAAGCACAGTTTCGGTCATATCAAAGTCTCCAGAAAAGATCATGGTCACACTGGAAAAAACCATTAGTAAAGAAGTGCCACTAAAAGGCAAGATTGACGGTAACCTCGCCGAGGGGATGATCGTGGACAAAATAGCCCTAAATCCAAACACAGTGACTGTTACTGGTTCGAAGCAGGTGCTTGATACTATTTTGGAGATTACAGTACCTGTCAAGGCAGATGGAGAGGCAGCTAGCTTCGTCAAAAAAGCAGCTGTGGCACTTGATTCAAATGCAGGCTCAAACGCAATACTTGATCCTGTGGAGACTGAGGCTACTGTCACTCTGGCTAAGGGCGCAAATATCAAAACTGTCGGCATTACCGCGGACACGAGCGGAGTTGTCCGGACAAATTATTATATTTCAGGCATTCAGGTCACTCCAGATACGATAGATATTTCTGGGCCAAAAGATGTTATCGACAAGATCAAAGTATTAGAAACACAGCCGATAAGCGTGAGCGATCTTGCGGCAGATACCGCGACTGATGTTGGGCTGGTTTTGCCAAGTGGGGTGACGCTCTATAATGCGGCAAATACCAAAGTTCACGTCACTGTGCAGATTTCACTCGCCGAAGCTTTTCGCGAATTTGATGTTACCCTTTTTCAATTCTTGGGCTCAAGTCTCTACACATACACGCCGACATCAGTCAAAATCCGCGTTCGTGGGCCACTTTCTGCGATAAACGCTCTCACAGGTGCTGACTTCTCAGTCCTCGTGAACCCCGAGACTAGACCATCGGTTAATGGCGATATTACCTATTCACTTGCGCCTGTAGACATTAAGGCTCCTGCAGATGTGATAGTGACGAGTGTCACACCGACCCAAATTGTATTTCGTGCAAAATAAACTCACAGACTATAGTTTTGGAGCCGACTTTTATAGTGGGCAGATCTTTCGATTTGAGTTTGTTTTTGCTTGACATTGAGATCAGATGAATGTTAATATTTTCTAACACCAGGTGAAAAGTTTGGTGACAAATATATGGCTTTATACAATGCTCCAGAATCTCCTCTCTCCTCAAAGCAGGAAGAGCCTTCTGAGCAAAAAATTGATTCGAGCAGTGGACCTCATTTTCAAATCAAAAATGTGTTCGTCCCGATAATAAACATAGCGAGTTCTTTTAGGAGCTTATTTTTACGTCTGAAAGAAGCGAAAAAACGAATTCAGGACTCAAATGTCTATAGCCACTATCTGCCCCACGCGGCGATAGTTTTTTTGATATTGACCGTTGTTGTTTCAAATGTTTCAGAGAGAGCAGCTGCACTAAATCTTACCTCTGAGCTTGTCTCCATTGATCCTGATGATGAGTATCAGATCACTGACTCGATTGATATTTATACGCCAGAAATCGCTGGTGACGCTGCTGTAATTGAAAAAAGTAATGAGCTTGCGGCTCGTGCTGGCGGTTTTGTGGAGAATGTTGCACCTTTTGATACGCAGATTACTCAGAGAATTACGCCGCTGCCAGACAATTCCAAAGAAGAAGTGTACTACGTTATTCGTCAAGGAGATAATCTCTCATCCGTCGCCCAAAAATTTGGATTGAAGCTTGCAACGATCAAATATGTAAATGATATTGATAATGTAAACACAGTAAAGCCAGGTACTCGACTCAAAATCTCAGTTCGTGGCTACGAAGTTCCTGCCGCGCTGATTGCAAAGAAAGACAAGGACAAAGCTGCGAAGCTAGCTGCAGCTTCTGCAGCAAAAAGAAATACCACAACAAGGAGCTCAGCAACTGTGAAGCTGACTTCTTCCGCAGAATATACGGCAAATAGCGGTGGCGTTAGTCTGATTGTACCGATTAACGGCAACGGCATCTCGCAGGGTTTTGGCGTTGGCGGCCATACAGGAGTCGACTATCGTGCAAACATTGGAACCCCTGTAGTCTCAGCTGCTGACGGTGTCGTCATCAAAATCTCAACTGGCTGGTCCGGTGGCTATGGGAATGAGATCGTTGTTTCTCATGGTGACGGTGTGGCTACTCGTTATGGCCATCTTAGTCAAATTCTCGTTTCTCCAGGAGACACAGTCTCGCAAGGTCAGCGAATTGGTCTGTCAGGCAGTACTGGCCGTTCAACTGGGCCTCATCTTCATTTTGAAAAAATCGTAAATGGTCACACGGTCAAGCCATTCTAACTATAATTTGTAAATTCTCGTTATATGCACTAGCTAAGCCAGAAGATTTATGCTATAGTAAGCTTTATGTTTATTGATGAATCAGAAATCTATATCAAAGCGGGAAACGGCGGCAACGGTTGCGTCTCTTTTCGTCATGAAAAATATATCCCAAATGGTGGTCCAAACGGTGGTGACGGTGGACGTGGCGGCGATATCATCATCAAAGTCGACAATTCTACTCACGGACTCTCTCTCTACAATCGTCAGAAGCGTTTCTTGGCTCCAGACGGTCAAAAAGGCCTAGGCTGCAACTGCTCAGGCAAAAACGGTGATGATCTCATTTTGAAATTTCCAGCTGGTACTCAGATATACGAGAAGGATAACCTCTTGCTTGACCTCACAAACGATCAGGAAGAGTTTACATTTCTAAAAGGTGGAAACGGCGGCTGGGGTAACCAACACTTCGCGACCTCGATCAAACAAGCTCCACAGTGGGCTAAAGAAGGCTTGAAGGGCGAGTCAAAGAAGCTTCGACTTGTTTTGAAGACAATCGCGGACGTGGGACTTATTGGACAGCCAAATGCTGGCAAATCTACGATTCTTTCTATCCTTACAAATGCTCATCCGAAGATTGCCGACTATCCATTTACCACTCTTGAGCCAAATCTTGGTACTTTTGTCGACAAAGACAGCCGTATCATCTTCGCCGACATCCCAGGCCTTATCGAAGGCGCTTCAGCCGGCAAAGGTCTCGGAATCAAATTTTTGAAACATATTGAGCGCACAAAAATGCTTTTCCATATTATCGATGCAAACTCAGCTGATTATCTCGAAGATTACCAGATGATCCGCAAAGAGCTCGGTGAATTCTCCAAAGAGCTACTCTTGAAGCCAGAAGTTGTCATCATCAACAAGATCGATACAGTCGACAAAGATACGCTCAAAGAGCGTTCAGCTACTCTCAAGAAAAAGAAAATCAAACCATTGTTTGTCTCTGCTGCTACTCGCGAGGGCGTCCTTGAGCTCGCAAACACAGTCAAAAAAGAACTCGGACTATAAAAGCTCAAGCAAATCCTGTTTGAGCTCGGGATATTGACAACCAGATTGCCAATATTTATACTCTATTTATTGAACTATTCGAACGGCCCTTGTGTTGACAGGTGGTTTCTTGTGTGCTATTATCTATGTTAATAGAATAATTTTTAGAGTGGATCAAGAAATTGGGCATCAATTGTACTCTAAGCGAGCAGGTTTTTTAAATTTATTCCCTTACGAAAAGTAGGGTGAATTTTTGCGTCTATAACATCATAAATAATAATATATTTAAGGAGAGCAATGTTGGCCACCAATAAACCAGTAAAACGAATCATCCCTCGACAGGAGGAGGTATTCGAAAAAATGCCGAATCTGATCGAGATTCAGACAAAATCATACGAATGGTTTTTCAAGGAGGGCTTGAAAGAACTTTTTGACGAAATTTCACCAGTTGAGGATTTCGCCGGCGAACTTTACTCTCTATCATTTACAGACTTCTACATGGACAAGCCTCGTATCGACGAGAAAACTGCCCGTGAGAAAAATCTGACTTACAAGGCTCCTCTTCGTGTCAAATTGTCTCTTCTAAACAAGCAGACAAAAGAGATCAAAGAAGGTGAAGTTTTCCTTGGTGACTTCCCAGTCATGACTCGCTGCGGTACTTTCATCATCAACGGTGTTGAGCGATGTGTCGTATCTCAGATCGTACGTTCATACGGCGTACTCTTCACAGCTGAGCAGGTCAACGGCAAAAAGCTTTTTGGTGCTAAGGTTATCCCAAATCGTGGCGCATGGCTTGAGCTCGAGACAAATTCAAAGGGTGTAATCACTGTAAAAGTTGATCGCAAAAGAAGAATCCCTATCACAACTTTCCTTCGCGCGCTCGGAATCGCGACTGATGAAGAGCTCAAAGCAACTTTTTCAGATGTAGATGACAACGAAGAGATGAAATATATCGAGGCAACTATCGCCAAAGACCCTTCTTCAAACTACGATGAAGGTCTTGTTGAGACATACAAACGTATTCGTCCAGGCGATCTTGCTACTGCAGAATCTGCAAAATCTTTCATCGAGACAATGCTTTTTAACCCAAAGAGATATGACATGGGTCGCGTTGGCCGTTATAAATTCAATCAGCGTCTTGGTGTCGATATCGCAAACACAGTTGAAAACCGCGTATTCCGACGTGAAGACTTCATTCAAATCGTTAAAGAAATTATTCGTCTAAACAATACTCCAGACGCACAAGCTGACGATACAGATGCCCTCAAAAATCGACGTATCAAGGCTGTGGGTGAATCAATCCAAGGCCGCGTTCGCGTTGGTCTACTTCGCGTAGAGAGAATTATCAAAGACCGTATGAGTGTTCTTGAGCCTACTGATATCACTCCGTCTGCTTTGGTAAACTCCCGCCCAATCGTTGCTGCTATGCAAGAGTTCTTCTCTTCATCACAGCTTTCACAGTTCATGAATCAGACCAATCCACTCTCAGAGCTTGAGCACAAACGAACTCTTTCGGCTACTGGTCCTGGTGGTTTGTCTCGAGAGCGTGCTGGCTTCGAAGTTCGTGACGTTCACGAATCTCACTATGGCCGAATTTGTCCTATTGAGTCGCCTGAAGGTCCAAACATTGGTTTGGTGTCTTACATGGCTACATTTGCTCGAATCAACGACTATGGTTTCCTAGAGACTCCTTATCGAATCGTGAAAAATGTCAAAGGCAAAATGCATGTGACTGACGAATCTGAGTTTCTTGACGCTGGTCAGGAAGAAAAAGTTATCATTTCACCTGCCTCAGTTGAGCTCGACAAAGACAACAATATCAAAGATGCTCGTGTTATCGTTCGACGTTTTGGTCACCCAGATATCGAAGATGCAACCAAAGTTCAGTACATGGACGTTTCACCTCGACAGATTCTCTCAATCGCAACTTCACTTATTCCTTTTGTTGAGCACGACGATGGTGCTCGTGCGATGATGGGCTCGAACATGCAACGTCAGGCTGTTCCTCTCGTTCGTCCAGACTCTCCAATGGTTGGTACTGGTATGGAAGCAGCAGCTGCTCACTACTCAGGACAGATCATCCTTTCTCGAAACGCTGGCACAGTTACGCACGTTTCTTCCAAGCTGATCAGAATCAAGCCTGCTAAAGGCGAAGTTGATGAATACTGGCTCGAGAAATTCACTCGTTCAAATCAGGGTACGCTTATCAACCAGCGTCCGACAGTTTCTGTCGGAGACAAAGTCGAAGAAGATGTAGTCATCGCTGACTGTTCTGCTACTGATAACGGTGAAATCGCGCTTGGCCAAAACCTTCTAGTTGCCTTCCTATCATGGGGCGGTTCAAACTTTGAGGATGCTATCATCATCTCTGATCGTTTGATGAAGGAGCACACTCTTTCTTCTATTCATATCGAACAATATTCTACCGAAGTTCGTGATACTAAGCTCGGGCCTGAGACTCTTACCAGAGACATTCCAAATGTTTCTGAAGAAGCTCTCTCAAACCTTGATGAGACTGGTATTATTCGAGTTGGCGCCGAGGTCAAATCTGGCGACATTCTTGTTGGTAAAATTTCACCTAAGGGTGAGACTGAGCTTTCAAGCGAAGAGAAATTGCTTCGGGCAATCTTCGGTGAAAAAGCCAAAGATGTTCGTGATTCATCACTCAGACTTCCGCATGGTGAATACGGCAAAGTCGTAAATATCAAAATCTTCTCCCGCAAAAACGGCGATGAGCTCTCTACTGGTGTTGACCAAATGGTTGAGATTTCAGTTGCTCAGCTTCGCAAGATTTCTGTTGGTGATAAACTTGCTGGACGACATGGTAATAAAGGTGTTATTTCGGTCATCCTTCCTGAAGAGGACATGCCATATATGCCAGACGGTCGCCCTGTAGATGTTGTCTTGAATCCACTTGGTGTTATCTCTCGTATGAATGTTGGTCAGATCCTTGAGACTCATTTGGGTCTTGCAGCGATGGCTGGCGGATACAAGATTGCAACTCCAGTATTTGAAGGTATCAAGATCGACGAGATCAAGGCTAGATTGAAGGAGCAAGGTCTTCCAGAAGATGGTAAGATTCAGCTTTTTGATGGTGAATCTGGTGAGCCTTTTGCACACAAATCTACTGTCGGCATTATGTATATCTTGAAACTTCATCACCTTGTTGATGATAAGATGCACGCACGTTCAGTTGGTCCATACTCCATGATTACTCAGCAGCCTCTCGGTGGTAAAGCACAGTTTGGTGGACAGAGATTTGGTGAGATGGAAGTTTGGGCGCTTGAAGCTTACGGCGCCGCTCATACACTTCAAGAGATGCTTACTATCAAATCTGATGATATTATCGGTAGAAGCAAGATTTACGAAGCAATTATCAAGGGCGAAAAGATACAAAAACCAATCATTCCTGAGGCCTTCAACGTTATGGTCAAAGAGCTCCAGAGCCTTTGCTTGGATGTAGACTTGATCACGACGAAGGAAGAAGCACAGGAACTTGAAAATATGCCTGTTGAGAAGCCAGAAGAGATGGAGAAAACTCCGATCGTTCTAAATTATGACGAATCTCTTGACGACGAAGGCTCTTTCGATGAGGAACTTGATGAGAAATTGACTGAATTAGCTGCAGAGCAAACCCCAGAAGATGAAGACATCACCTTTGAGGAAAAAGGTTCGGACGAAGAGTAATAATAATCATTTATAGAATCAAATAGGAGTTATATGTCAAATGTAGAAGTAAGAGATCAAGTCACAGTATCTGACTTTGAAGCAATCCGACTCTCGGTTGCTTCTCCTGAAGATATTTTCAACTGGTCTCATGGCGAGGTTCTGAAGCCTGAGACGATCAATTATCGAACACAAAAGCCAGAAAGAGACGGTCTCTTCTGCGAAAAGATCTTTGGACCAACCAAAGACTGGGAATGTTATTGTGGCAAATACAAGAAGATTCGCTATAAGGGCGTAATCTGCGACAAATGCGGCGTTGAGGTTACTCGATCTGCTGTTCGTCGTATTCGCATGGGTCACATCGACCTTGCAGTTCCTGTAGCTCACATCTGGTACGCACGTGGCAGCTCAAGCGTTGTTTCAACAATCCTAAACATGTCTGGCTCTGAGATCGAAAAGATCGCTTATTTTGCCAGCTACGTTATCTTGGGTGTCAACGAAGAGCTTCAGCAGTCTTCTCTCGAAAATCTTGAAAAAGAGTACAAAGAGTTCATCGCTGGCCTCAAAAATCCTGAAGAGGGTGACGCAACTAAGATTGAGATCGATCAAGTCTACAAAGAGACAAAGAACGAGCTTACTGGTCTTGCTGCAGGCAAAATCATCTCTGAGCTTACATATCGCGAGCTAAACTTGAAATACGGTCAAATCGTCAAAGTCGGCATCGGTGCTGAAGCTGTTCTTGAGCTTCTAAAGAACCTTAATCTCGAAGACGAAATTACCAAAACTCGTGAAGATGCAAAGAAACAAACAGGGCTAAATCGCACTAAAACTCTAAAGAGACTTCGTGTCCTTCAGGCTATGAACGCTGCTGGTATGAATCCTGCTTGGCTTGTTCTTTCAAGACTTCCAGTCATTCCACCAGATCTTCGTCCTATGGTTCAGCTTGACGGTGGCCGTTTTGCCGCTTCAGACTTGAACGACCTATATCGACGTGTAATCAACAGAAATAATCGTTTGAAGAGATTGCTTTCTCAGGGCGCTCCAGAAGTTATCTGCCGAAATGAGAAGAGAATGCTTCAAGAGGCTGTTGATGCTCTTATCGATAATTCAGCACGAAAAGACAAAATCGCTTCCTCAACTGGTGGCAAAAGAAAACTTCGATCACTCTCAGATATGCTCCGTGGTAAACAGGGACGTTTCCGACAGAATCTCCTCGGTAAACGTGTTGACTACTCTGGACGTTCCGTTATCGTCGTTGGCCCACGCTTGAAACTTCATCAGTGTGGCTTGCCAAAAGTCATGGCTCTTGAGCTCTTCAAACCGTTCGTTATCGGACGTTTGATCTCAGAAGGCTATGTTCACAATGTAAAAAATGCAACAAGACTTATTGACCGTGGCGAATCATTTGTCTGGGATATCCTAGAAGATGTCATCAAAGACAAATTCGTCCTTCTAAACCGCGCCCCTACGCTTCACAGACTTGGTATTCAGGCTTTCCAACCAATCTTGATCGAGGGTAAAGCGATTCAGATCCACCCTCTCGTTTGTTCTGCTTTCAACGCCGACTTTGATGGTGACCAAATGGCTGTCCATTTGCCACTTTCTGACAAAGCTCAAAAAGAAGCTGGCGAGATCATGCTTGCTTCCAAAAACTTGCTCAAACCAGCATCTGGCGATCCAATTCTTACAACAAAATTTGATATCGTTCTTGGTATCAACTTCTTGACAGGAATGAAGCCAGAAGCTAAGGGTACAGGCCACACTTTCGCTAGCGAAAATCAAGCTGTTACCGCTTTTCACTTGGGCGATGTTGATCACCAAGCTTTGATCAAAGTCAGACTAAACACAGGCGAAATCGCTGAAACAACGATTGGCCGTGTTCTTTTCAACGAAATCATTCCAAACGAAATTGGCTACATCAACACTCAGCTTGATCAAAAATCGATCAACAAGATGGTTGACTTGGTTTATCGCCAACTCGGTACACACACAGCTGCAGTCTTCGTAGACGATTTGAAGGACCTTGGCTTCATCTACGCTCAAAAAGCTGGCTACACCTTTGCAATCGACGACATCTGTGTTCCAGATACAAAAGAGGCAATTCTTGCCAAATCAGGTGAAGTTGTTGCAACCGTAGACAGACAGTATCTTCGTGGTCTTATCACTGACGAAGAAAGATATGCCAAAACTATCGAAATCTGGATGGATGCTCAGAGCCAGATTGAAAAAGACATGGTATCCAAATATCCAAAAGACAACGACTTATTCGTCATCATGGACTCTGGTGCCCGTGGTAAAGTATCTCAGATGACACAGGTTGCTGGTATGAAAGGCCTTGTTTCTGATCCAACTGGTGCGATTATCGAGCTTCCTATCAAATCCAACTTTAAGGAAGGTTTGACTGTGTTCGAGTACTTCGTATCAACTCATGGTTCTAGAAAGGGTCGTGCTGATACAGCTCTACGAACTTCTGAAGCTGGTTACCTAACTCGTCGTCTTGTTGATGTATCTCAGGACGTCGTAGTTACTGAAATCGATTGTGGTACAAAAAATACAAGAACACTTGCACGTAGCTTCTATGAAGAGTCTGGCGACAAATGGGATATCCACGTTCTTGGCCGAACTCTTGGCGCAGACGTTGCTGGCTTCAAAACAGGCACTGTTATCGGCCTAAACGAGCTCGCTGTCCTCAACGAAATGAAGATTGAGGAAGTTCAGGTATTCTCACTTCTTGGCTGCGAAACTAAACGTGGTATTTGTCAGAAATGTTACGGTATCGACCTTGCGACTGGTAATCCAGTTGTCGAAGGTACAGCCGTTGGTATCATCGGCGCTCAGGCTATTGGTGAGCCAGGCACACAGCTTACTATGCGTACTTTCCATACTGGTGGTGCTGCCGGAGAAGATATTACTCAAGGTTTGCCTCGTGTTGAAGAGCTTTTCGAAGCTCGAGTTCCAAAGAAACCAGCAATCCTTTCTGAGCTTGCAGGCGCTGTTTCTGTCAAAAAAGAGGGCGATCTTATCAAGCTTACAGTTGCTGGCAAAGGCGAGCAGATGGACGAGTATGTTCTTTCTAAGGGCTACAAATTCATCGTTGAGACTGGCTCACAAGTTGTGAAAAATCAAACACTTGCTGAGAGCGAAACAGCCGATGCTAAGCCAATCCGCAGCGTAATCGCTGGTGTTGTCACAATCAAGGGCAGCAAAGCAAAAGTTGTTGGACACGGCGATGCAGTTCGTGAATACACAGTATCCAAAACTACTCAGCTTCTCGTCAAGAACAACGATGTTGTTGAGAAGGGGACTGCACTTACTGAAGGTCACTGGGATCTTTCGTCTAGCATCAAGCTTGTTGGTATCGTCAAAACTCAAAACTATATCATCAAACAAGTTCAGGCTATTTACGAATCACAGGGTCAAGATATCAACGACAAACATATCGAAGTTATCATCCGAATGATGAATAGCAAGGTGAAGATTCTCGAACAGGGTGGATCAAAATATCTTCCTGGTCAGATCGTTTCACGATTCGATGTAAACGCTGAGAACAAGAGATTGAAAGAAGAAGGCGAGAAACAGGTTACGACTGACGATATCATCATGGGTATCACTCGTGTTGCGCTTAAGACTGACTCCTTCCTATCTGCTGCTTCCTTCCAGGAAACAACTTCAATCTTGATCGACGCTGCTATCTCAGGCAAGATCGACTACTTGAGAGGTTTGAAGGAAAATGTCATCTTGGGCAAACTCATTCCTGCTGGTACTGGTCTACACGCTGAAGAGGAAGAAGCTGCCGAGCTTGCTGCAGAGCAAGAGTTCATGGACCGAGCTGAATAAAAATTCAAAAATTGTCTAGAAAATATATGTTGTCGCTCTCTTCGTCAAAAGGCGGAGAGGGTGGCAGCGTCCGACTCTTTGACAATCTATGAATTTTATGCTATCTTTTGAAAGTAATTTATTAACTTATCGAATATTTCTATGCCAACGATAAACCAATTAATCCGAAAAAGCCGACAAAAACAAACTAAGCGTTCCAAGACGACTGCTTTGAAGAGCACTTTTAATTACCTTCAAAACAGACCGGTTAAGCTTGGTTGCCCACAGAAACGTGGCGTTTGTATCAAAGTCGGTACGATGACTCCAAAAAAACCTAACTCAGCTCTTCGTAAATTTGCACGTGTCAGACTTACAAATGGTTATGAGGTCAACGCTTACATCGGTGGCGAAGGACATAATCTTCAAGAGCATTCAGTTGTTATCATCAGAGGCGGTCGTGTAAAAGACCTTCCTGGTATGCGATATCATATTGTTCGCGGTAAGTTAGACCTTACTGGTGTAAAAGGCCGCAAACAGAGCCGATCAAAATACGGCGCTAAGTCTGGTAAAGAATAAAAATTTAATTATAAATAAGTAGAGCTGATGATTTCGTTTCGATAAGAATTATTCATCATCACTCGAATAAGGAAAAAAGAGTTATGCCACGAGGACACATTAAGACAAAGAAGCACGACATCGGAGTTGACAGCAAATTCCAAAGCGCAGTAGTGATGAAATTCATCAACTACATCATGGTAAATGGTAAGAAGACAATCGCTGTAAGAATCGTTCACCAAGGTATCGAAAAAGCTGCCGAGAAGCTCAGCGCAGAGCCTATGGACGTATTTGAGACTGCTTTGAAGAACGTTGGACCACTTGTAGAAGTGAAGAGCAAACGTATCGGTGGTGCAAACTACCAGGTTCCTATGGAAGTTAGCCGAGAGCGCAAAAACACTCTCGCTATGCGTTGGATCATCGCTGCTGCTCGTTCTGCTAAGGGACGTCCAATGCACGAGAAGCTTGCTACTGAGCTGATCAATGCTTACAACGGTGAAGGTTCTGCGATGAAGAAGAAAGACGACACACATCGAATGGCAGAAGCTAACAAAGCCTTCGCACATTTTGCCAGATTTTAGTCTTGTTTGCATGCTGCTACGGCCTGTAGGCAAAGCCTTCGCTCACTTTGCTCGTTTCTAATCAAAATTGATTCCGAAAATATAAAAAATGACTCCGAGAAATCGGGGTCATTTTTGTTTTCTTTTGTGATCCTGAACTTGTTTCAGGATCTCGTAACCGTTTAAATGGCGACGGGATGCTGAAACCACCCTTCGCCAAGGCTACGGAGTGGCACGGTAAATTCAGCATGACAGGAGGGTTAAGATCTTGACAAATACACTCTTTTATCTTATAGTGATCTCATCCAATATATGCAGAGACTAAGTCGACTACATGATATTAGGATATGCGGAGGCGCGTTATGACTCGAAAAACACTTATGATTATGGTCATCTTTTTGGTTTTTGTTGGTGTGGTGTCATTTATCCTTATCGAAAAGGACAAAAAAGAAATACAGGTGAAAACTTCATCGGAGAAGTCTTTCAATGAACAAATTGCTGTGAAAACGGCAAAAACATGGAAAGTCTTGAACCGTGACATCTCGAATATTGACAGTTACACTATTTATGAATATGTTATTGGTTCTGAAGATGAGAGACTTGTTGTCCGAAAACGACTTCACTTCTATGAGACAATGGACATACTCCCAAGTGATACGGTAAAAATATCCTTGAAAGCAGACTACAAGAGCGACTATGGCAGTGGCCTGACTAATAATCCGTATCTATACGACATTGAACGTGTAAAAAATGAATGAAAAGCAGATACCCCAGCGACCTAGCGTCAAAGGGGTATTTTTTTTATTCTGTCATCCTGAACTTGTTTCAGGATCTCATAACCGTTTAAATAGCGACGGGATCCTGAAACAAGTCAGGATGACAGCCTAGCAGTGAGATTGACAAAAAGCCATATTAGTGATTATATTATATAGTCGAGACACCCAATGTGGGCAACGGTTCGGCCTTGCGTTAGTAGCGCAAGTACAGGAGAACGAGTGTGGAGAACACAAAGAAAAAGAAAGTAGAGGACGAAGAGGCATCTGAGCGAGATCAGCTCCTGCTCAGATTCACGAAGAACTATCATGCGATCAGCAAGCTGATTCTCGAAGGCAAGCGTACCGAACTTGAAATCGAGTCGTTGCTCATGGCAGGTCAATGTGTGATCAATGATGAGTTTTGCAAGGTTGAGGGGATTAGCGATCTAAAAGAGTTGTTGCTCTCAGATGATCGGCGGATGGTTCAGTTTGGCTGGCGCAGATTATTCAAGATGACCGATCTGCCAGTACAAGTTCCAGCATGTCCTTCATGGTGGACGCCTGAGTTTCTGACTCGCTATGCAAGGCAGAGCGTCTACCCAATATACTTGCCGAGTCAGTATATCGGTGAAAATCCAGCAAAGGACTTATATACAGCTGGTAAGAATCCTCGGAATCCAGCCTTTTTTCTCTTTAGCGCGAGTTTTCATGCCAAAAAGAGAGATTCAAAATTTTCGGACAAATGCAGGGCTCCCCTGACTGGGTGGGTTCTGGCAGCCAGTGAGACCGGAATGTTCGAAGATTATGTTGATAAGCCAAGTGGCTACGCGATTATGGATTATGAGCAGTTTTTGTTTTTGCACCTACTCATGTTTATATGTGGCTATTGGGACAGAGAAATTGAAGGAACAGGCTTGCTACACGGCGAGTTTCACGACGGTAAGCCTATCAGAATTCATTTTGATAGGTATCATGTATCTGCTGCTATTGATCACGAAGATCTCTTTAAAGGGGAATACTACTTAGTGAATAGCCGATATTAATCTCGGATTTAATAATGTCGATGGTGTTGAAGTTTATTCTTCAGCACCATTTTTTTTGTAATAAAAAAAGGTGTGATTGATTCAATTCAATCACACCTTAAGTGGTTGCCTATTTAGGAGCAGAAGCCGGCTCATCTTTCGGAGCGGGCATGAGTTCCTCGAACATTTTGCGAGTCATCGCAATCTGCGATACAACGCCGTCCTTAAACTGGTAGACCTTCGACACTTTGCGACCGTCGGCCGATAGTACCTCGATCATGAAATTATAAATAATTCCTGGAGTGAGAGCTGAGCCTTCCCAACCCCATGGTTGATCAAAGGTCTCTATGAGGAAGTTTGATCTTCCCGTCATGTTGTCGGTGCCATGGATTACCGGTTCGACAAATTGGATTTGTCGTCGGATATTGTTGTCGCCCGGTATAATGCACCAGCCTTTGATAGTTACATCAGCTGGATACGGCTCAAAGTCCACTGTAATCATGCTGGCTTCGAGATTGACATAGACCGCCTTGATCTTTGGCGGGTAGTTGTTCCAGACATTTGCTGGAGTAACTGGCCCATTCGGGCTAGTACAGCCGCTCATTAGAGTGACTATCATAAGCCCAAAGGCTAAGGTTAAAATATTGAGAGTTTTCATTTCTCTCTCCTTCGAGTGCGATTCATATTGGCTAATCGTCACTTATGCTTAGATTATACCACTACCACGTTAAATTGTCAATGATATCGAGCTCAAATTGGAATTTTTGCAATAAAAAAACGCCATCTAGAATTTTGGTACTAGACGACGTCATGATGCTAAAAGTAGAAGTTGATATTTGTTACTTCTATGTGGCTATCTATTTCAGGAGTTTGGAACTCCCATGCCCACGATATTTCGGAAATTCTCCTCAGCCAAAGGGTTTCGCCCATTTGTCCGTGGAGTGTAAGGTTGCATACGGTTGGGCACATCCGAAATGACACAACTGTCATTCCATATACGTCTGACTTAGGTCCATCAACTACAACCTTGATTTTGAGCAGATCGCCCATATTTCTGAGATGTAATCCCGTTTTCTGGGATAAATCGTTTAGGGTGATGTTTCTCATAACTTCACCTCCAATTTTCACTCGATAAGTGCCTTCTCAAGAGAAGGAAGATGATATCAAAGGTGATATTCATTGTTCGCTCTCTTGAAGCGACCTCTTCATTATAGCATAAGTCTCTATATTTGTCAATCTAGCCGTTGACACAAAATGATTTTTTGTGTTACAGTTGTATAGAAATTTAGGGGGGATATTTTTTTGTTCGACTACATATTTATATAAAAAAACTATAATAACAAGGATTGAGAAATGGATCGAGACTATCCACTCGAAAGAGTAAGAAACATCGGCACTATTGCCCACATTGATGCAGGTAAAACGACCGTTACTGAAGGTATTTTGTACACAACAGGACGAGTTCACAAGATTGGTGAAGTTCATGAAGGCGCTGCCACTATGGACTGGATGGAACAGGAGCGCGAGCGTGGTATCACTATCACATCGGCGGCTACAACTTGTTTCTGGAAAGAGCACCGAATCAACATCATCGACACCCCTGGCCACGTAGACTTTACCGTAGAAGTAGAGCGTTCTCTTCGCGTACTTGACGGTGCAGTTGTAATTTTCGACGGTAAGATGGGCGTAGAGCCACAGTCTGAGACTGTTTGGCGCCAAGCTGACAAATATGCAGTTCCTCGAATGTGCTTCATCAACAAGATCAATCAAACAGGTGGCGACTTCTATCGCTCGCTTGATTCGATGCATGCACGACTTTCAAAAAATGCTATGCCAATTCAACTTCCAATCGGCTTCGAACAGTCGATCAACGGCGTAGTCGATCTCGTCAACATGACAGCTTATACATACAAGGACTACAAGGATCATGAGCTCAAAAAAGTTGAGATCCCAGCTGACATGCTTGAGCAGGCTAACGAATGGCGTGAAAAATTGATCGAAGCAGTTGTCGAATACGATGACGAAATGATGGAGAAATATCTCGGCGGCGAGTCTCTTTCAAACGCTGAGCTTCAGGAAACTATCCGCAAAGCTTGTCTCACCGGTAAATTCTTCCCAGTTTTGGGTGGAGATGGTCGTGGCGCGATCGTAGCTGCACTTCTAGACGCTATTGTTACATATTTACCTTCTCCTCTCGATATTCCACCAGCAAACGGCATAGACCCTAAGACGGACGAGCCAGTTTTGGTCAAGGCAGTCGACGACGAGCCTTTTGCTGCTCTTGCTTTCAAAGTTGCTACTGACCCATTTGTCGGTAAGCTCATTTTCTTCCGCGTTTATCGTGGTGTACTTCGCAAAGGTTCATACATTTTGAACTCAACAGCAGGTGAAAAAGAGCGCGTAGGCCGAATCGTTCGACTTCACGCAAACCACCGTGAGGAAGTTGACGAGGTTTATGCAGGTGAAATCGCTGCCGCAGTTGGTCTTTCGAGCACAACTACAGGTGACACTCTCTGTGATCCTGTAAAACCAGTTATTCTTGAAAAAATTGTCTTCCCAGAGCCAGTTATCGATATTGCTATCGAGCCAAAGACAAAGGCCGACCAAGAGAAGATGGGTATCGCACTTCAGCGTCTTGCTGAGGAAGATCCTACTTTCCGAGTTCGTTCTGATGAAGAAACAGGTCAGACAATCATCGCTGGTATGGGTGAGCTTCACTTGGAGATCATCGTTGACCGTATGAAACGTGAGTTCAAGGTAGAAGCAAATGTCGGTGCACCTCAGGTTGCTTTCCGCGAAACTATCAAGGACGAAGTTACTACTGAAGGTAAATACGTCAAACAAACTGGTGGTCGTGGTCAATACGGTCACTGCTGGCTTAGACTTAAGCCAAACGAGCCAGGTGTTGGCTTCACTTTTGTCAATTCGACTGTTGGTGGCTCGATTCCTCGAGAATACATCAAGCCTATCGAAGAAGGTATCAAAGAAGCTATGGCCCGTGGTGTTATCGCCAATTATCCAGTTGTAGACATTTCAGCTGAAGTTTATGATGGTTCGTTCCATGAGGTTGACTCATCGGAAATCGCCTTCAAAATCGCAGCTTCTATGGCTTTCCAGGATGGTTTCAGAAAAGCCAGCCCTATCATTCTTGAGCCTGTGATGAAAGTCGAAGTTACTACTCCCGAAGACTTCATGGGTGACGTAATCGGCGACCTAAACTCAAAACGTGGTCAAATCAACAAGATGGAAGACCTTCCAAACGGTATCAAGCATATTTCTTCGTTTGTGCCACTTGCATCAATGTTTGGCTACACGACTCAGCTTCGCTCAATGTCTCAGGGACGAGCTGCTGCAGCGATGGAGTTCGATCACTATGCAGAGGTACCAAGAAATGTTGCTGATGGTATCATCGAAAAACGCAAGAAATAAGGCATTCACGAGTGTCATTCCTGGCTGATCTTGAGACCAGGAATCTTAATGGAAACGGCACAAGATCCCGTATCTCACGCCCCAGTACAGGATGACAGACAATTAGCGGATTCGCTATTGCAATAAAGGGCAAAATTTGTTACAATTCGTAGGAATTTTGATCAAAAATAATAAAGAAATAAGTAAGAAGGAGCCTCATGGCAGAAGCATTTAAGAGAAACAAGCCACATGTAAACATTGGCACAATCGGTCACGTTGACCACGGAAAGACTACTTTGACAGCTGCAATCACTCATTGCCTAGCTAAAAAAGGTATGGCTACTGAGAAGAAATTTGGCGACATCGACAACGCCCCAGAAGAGAGAGAGCGCGGTATTACTATTGCTACTTCTCATCAAGAGTACGAGACAGAGAAGAGACATTACGCTCACGTTGACTGTCCTGGCCATGCTGACTACGTAAAAAACATGATTACTGGTGCTGCACAGATGGACGGCGCTATCCTTGTAGTTGCTGCTACTGACGGCCCTATGCCTCAGACTCGCGAGCACATTCTTTTGGCTAACCAGATTGGTGTTCCATCAATCGTAGTTTACTTGAACAAATGCGACATGGTTGACGATGAAGAACTCATTGACCTTGTTGAGATGGAAGTTCGTGAACTTTTGACTAAATACAAATACGACGGTGACAATACTCCTATCATTCGTGGTTCAGCTCTAAAAGCTGGTGAAGATGATCCAAAATGGACTCCTTCTATCGACGCTTTGATGGACGCTTGCGACACTTGGATTCCAGAGCCAAAAAGAGATCTAGACAAACCATTCCTTATGCCAATTGAAGATGTATTCTCGATCAAAGGTCGTGGTACAGTTGCAACTGGTCGTATCGAGCAGGGTGTAGTCAAGATCAATGATTCAGTAGAAATCGTTGGTATCAAGAAAACAACAACAACAGTATGTACTGGTGTTGAGATGTTCAAGAAACAACTTGATCAAGGTCAAGCTGGTGACAATGTAGGTCTTCTACTTCGTGGTGTTGAGCGTGAAGATATCGAGCGTGGCCAAGTTTTGGCAAAGCCAGGTTCTATCACTCCTCACACTGACTTCGAAGCTGAGATTTATGCTCTTACAAAAGAAGAGGGTGGACGACACACTCCTTTCTTCAAAGGCTACAAACCTCAGTTCTATATCCGAACAACTGACGTAACTGGTGACATCACTTTCGAACAGGAAATGATCATGCCAGGCGACAATACAACTGTTAAAGTTGCATTGATTCAGCCAATCGCTATGGATGCTGGTCTTAAGTTTGCTATCCGTGAAGGTGGCCGAACTGTTGGTGCTGGTGTAGTTACTAAAATTATCAAATAATAAAGCGAAGACAGGTTTTTACAATGTCAGTAGAGAAGCAACCGATTAAACAAAAAATCAGAATTCGCCTTAAGGCATACGATCATAGAATTATCGACAAGAGCGCTCAGCAAATCATCGAGACAGCTGTCCGATCAGGAGCTGAAGTCTGCGGCCCTATTCCACTTCCAACGGAAAAGTGCAAGCTGACTGTTCTTAAATCGCCACATGTCCACAAGGACGCTCGTGAGCAGTTTGAGATGAGAACACACAAACGCTTGATTGATATCCTGAATCCAACTCCAAAGACCATCGACAACTTGATGAGCTTGGATCTGCCCCACGGTGTTGACATTGAAATAAAGATGTAAGCGCTTGAACTATAGCGATGAGGACGGGCTGAGTGAGTAAATGGGAAACCAAATACGATCTCAGTCCGTCATCTGTCGATACTATGGTTTAAGACGTTGACTTTATTCTGAAAATATAGTAGATTATAACTGTAGATTGAGAACAATTTATTCTCAATAGGCAGGTCATGGATATCATCTCGGTCAGCGGAAGCTGAATCGGACGGATCTACGACTATTTATTGTTTTGTGCAAATGTACAGATAGATTGATTAAATTCAATAATTTGTACATTTTACAAAAAAGTTTTTCAACGAACAGCGTTTGCTGTTCGGGACATACTTAGCTTAGCGGTAGTATCCCGCTTCGCACCTTCATCGATATTTCATTCTCTATTGGTGAAATTCATGATTGAAATAAGTGTGTCTCAAGAGCCTCCGTGATGTCCTGAGAGCCCCTGCAAAAAGCCAGCGGCCGCAGTTGAAGTCATCGAGGCTTGAGTTTCCAGACTGTTTATCAGTCTGGGGCGTATAGCTCAATTGGCTAGAGCAAATCCCTAACAAGGATTTAGTTGGTGGTTCGAATCCACCTACGCCCACCAGTTATTGGGCACATGTCCAAGGATGAGGGTCGGAACGTTCCGAATGGCAAGAACATTGCCAACAAGCAGGAGACATACCTGACTCATCCACCAATTCCGATGCAAATGCATCACAAGCTCGGGAGAATCAGAAAGTAATAACTATTCTCCCAAAATTCATTCATTAACGATTAGATATAAAGAACATCATGAAATTCGCAATTGCACAAAAAATGGGTATGACAAGAGTCTTCGACAAAGATGGCAAAAATATCGCCGTAACAATGGTGAAACTTTTTCCTATGAAAGTCGAACAGATCAAAACACAAGAAGTCGACGGTTATAGCGCTTTGAAAGTCAAAGCTTATACTGAAGACGGTGAAAAGGTAAAAGACATCAAGTCATGCGAATTTGATGCAATTGACGGTACAAAATACAAAGTCGATCAGAAAATCAAGATCGAATTTGATACTGAAGATTTCGTCACAGTCACAGGAACTAGCAAAGGTAAAGGTTTTGCTGGTACTATCAAGCGTCATGGCTTCAAGAGAGGTCCTGAGGGCCACGGTGGTAACAATGTGAGAGAACCAGGTTCTATTGGTGCTCAGCAGCCACAGCGTGTTGTTCTCGGTCGTCGAATGGCCGGTCGTCTCGGTGGTGATACAGTTACTATTGGTAACTTGAAAGTTGTCGATATCAACAAAGATATGATGTTGATCGCCGGAGCAATCCCAGGTCACAGCAAGACACTTCTACGCATTACAGCAAAGAGCGTCAAATCTGAAACAGAAACAAGCGAAGAGTAAATAATAATAAAGATAGATATCATGAAGATAAAAGTTTTAAATCAAAAGGGTGAAAAAGTAAAAGACTTGCAGATCAGCGAGGAATTTTCGGCTGAAGTATCTGATAGAGCTTTAGCGCTTTATGTTAACTATCTAAGAGGCGCTCTTCGTGAGCCAATCGCAAATTCGAAAGACCGAAGCGAAGTCTCAGGTGGCGGCAAGAAACCATACAAACAAAAAGGCACAGGCCGAGCTCGTCAGGGTTCAAGCCGATCTCCTTTGTGGGTTGGTGGTGGTGTAACATTTGGTCCATCAAACGAGCAGAATTTCAAGCTCAGAATCAACAAAAACATGAAGAAAAAAGTCATTGTTGGTTCAATCGGCAACATGCTGAAGGAAGACAAGGGAATCGTAGTTGATTCACTTAAGCTTGCCGAAGCTAAAACTTCAGTTGCAATGGAAATCCTTGCAAATGTAAAAGCTTCTGGCAAAATTTCACTTATTTACTCCACAGCTGATGAAAATTCTTGCAAATCTTTCCGCAACATCGCAGGTCTAAACATGATGACTCCAGAAAAAATCAACCTTATCACAATCTTATCTTCACATAATCTCGTTATTTCAGAGCAAGCTTTGAAAGAGATGGAAGCAAGATTCCTTGGAACAGCAGAAGTCGAAGCTGCCCCAGTGAAAGTAAAAGCTGCTGCTAAAGCATCACTATAATAAGATAACAATTGGTATAATATGAACAGCGATATCTTCAAAAAAGCAATAATTTCAGAAAAAAGTTTCGGCAAAGCTGCCGAGGGTAAATTTACATTTATTGTTGACAAAAGAGCAACAAAAGATGAGATTTCTGAGACAGCAGCAGAGCTTTTCAGCGTAAAAGTCTTGGCTGTAAACGTTGCTAATATTCAAGGAAAAATCAAAAGATCGAAAAAAGGTTATGGCAAGAGAAGCGATTACAAAAAAGCGACTCTCACTTTGAAAAAAGGCGATACTATTGATCTTTTCGAGATTGAGAAACCTGAAGAAAAAGCTGAAAAAAAGAAAAAAGAAGCCAAAAAAGTAGAGGCTGACAATTCAGACACTACAGTAAAAGTAAGAGAAAATAAGAAATAAAAAGCCTTCCAATAAGCAAATTATAACTCACGGAATATTATGACAATCATAAAAGTAAAACCTACAACCAACGGACGAAGACTGATGACTTACCTCAAACAAGAGGTTGATAAAGTCAAACCAGAAAAATCACTTACCTTTGGCTTCAAAAGAACTTCAGGCCGCAACGATGCAGGTCAGCTAGTTGTTATGCACAAGGGCGGTGGAGCAAAGCGTAAATACCGTATTGTAGACTTCGTGATGACATCACACCTCGGTGAAGAGGCAGAGGTTCTAAGCATTCAGTACGATCCAAATCGTTCTGCAAACTTGGCACTTATCGTCTTCAAAGATGGTGAGAAATCATATATTCTTGCTCCTGATGGCCTCAAAAAGGGCGCTAAAGTCACTTGTGGCGAAGAAGCACCTATCCGAGTTGGCAACAGAATGAAGATGAAAAATATTCCAGTTTCTACTCAGATCCACAACATCGAGCTTACCAACGGTAAGGGCGGTCAGATCTGCCGAAGTGCTGGTGGCTTTGCAACTCTTCTTAGCGTAGATGAGAAATACGCGATGATCAGAATGCCATCCGGTGAAGTTCGAAAAGCTATTGCCGACTACTATGCATCTATCGGTATTGTTTCAAATATTGACCACAACAAAGTTGTATACGGTAAAGCTGGACGCAAACGTCATATGGGTGTCAAACCAACTGTTCTTGGTAAATCAAAGAATCCTTGCGACCATCCACATGGTGGTGGTGAAGGTCACTCTCCAATTGGTATGAAATATCCAAAGACTCCATGGGGCGCACCTGCACTTGGCAAGAGAACAAGAAACAAGAAGAATAAGAGTTCGAAATTAATCCTATCGCGGAGAACAAAATAATGTCACGCTCACTTAAAAAAGGTCCATACGTCGACGAAAAGCTATTGATGAAGGTTCAAAAAGCTGTAGCTTCAGGCGATAAAAAACCAATCAGAACATGGGCTAGAAGTTGTACAGTTATCCCAGAAATGGTCACACTGACAATCGCAGTTCACAACGGCAAAGAGCATATTCCTGTATTCGTTGTAGAAGAGATGGTTGGACACAAACTTGGTGAATTCTCACCAACACGCAAATTCAGACGCCACGGTGGTAAGATGGCTAAAGAGCAATCCAAGAAATAATAGCAATCCCTAACTTTAGAAAACATTATGGAAATTACAGTAAAAAATAATTATGTCAGAATTTCGGCCAGAAAAGTCCGTCCAGTTATGCACGGTCTACGCGGAATGGCTGCAGAAGAAGCAAAAAAAGTTCTTTTCTTTACCCAAAGAAAAGCTGCTACTTTGCTGTACGCTTTGGTAAATTCAGGAATCGCTGCTGCTAAAGAGAATTTTCTTGAGACAGATCAAATCTTCATCAAGAGCGTTTGCTGCAACGAGGCTCCTAGCCTTAAGCGTATGCAACCTTGGTCAAAGGGTCAGTCTCGAGCAATCACAAAAAGAGGCAGCCATTTGATCTTAACTCTTGAATCAAGAGAGACACCAAAAGCGCTAGCTGACAAAAAACCAGCTAAAAAGGCTGTAAAAACTGTAAAATCTGCAAAAGCTATTAAAGAAATCGTGAAAGGCTAAATGGGACAGAAAGTAAATCCAAAATCTATTCGCTTGAAGATCAACCAAAATTGGTCATCCCGTTGGTTCGGTCGTCAAAACTACGCCGAGAAGCTAATCACTGATATCAAGATCAGAAGAGCTTTAGAGAAGAAGCTTAAGGAAGCTTATATTTCACGAATCATCATCAACCGTGATTCAAATAAGATCACTGTAGACATCCACTCAAGCCGTCCAGGTATGGTTATCGGACGAGGCGGAGCTGGCTCAGATGAGCTGAAGAAAATGCTTGCAGTATTTGTTACTGAAAAAATTCAAATAAACATTATCGAAGTCAAAAAACCTGATGCAGACGCTGCAATCATGGCTCAAACAATCGCAACTCAGATCGAGAAGCGTATCCCTTTCCGAAGAGCAATGAAACAGTCAATCGAAAAAGGCAAAGCTGCTGGTATCAAAGGTATGAAAGTCCAACTTTCTGGCCGTTTGAACGGTGCTGACATCGCTAGAAGCGAGAAAATCAGCTTCGGGAATGTTCCTTTGAGCACTTTTAAGAGCGATATCGATTATAAATATCTTACAGCTTTAACAACTTACGGTATTATCGGTGTAAAAGTCTGGATGTACAAAGGTGAAAAAACCTTCGTTGCCGACGATATGATCAAGTAATTTAGATTAGGAAACATATTATGTTGATGCCCAAAAAAATGAAGTTCAGAAAACAGCAAAGAGGAAAACGCGGCGGTGTAGCTAGTCGTGGTAATGATTTTGCATTTGGCAAGTTTGGTATCAAGGCCATGTCCGCTGGTTGGGTATCAGCTCGAAGCATTGAAGCAGCTAGACGCGCAATGACAAGATATATCAAAAAAGGTGGACAAGTTTGGATCAGAATCTTCCCGGATAAGCCAGTTACACAGACATCTGCAGAAGTTCCTATGGGTTCTGGTAAAGGAGCAGTCGACCATTTCGTCGCTGTTGTTCGTCCAGGCCGAATCCTTTTCGAGATGGATGGCGTAGATTACGTTCTTGCCAAAGAAGCAATGCGTTTGGCAATGCACAAGATTCCAGTTAAGACTAAATTTATCAGCAAAGAAGAGGTTGCATAATGAAACGTTTAGAAGAAATCAAAAAATTTCGCGAGATGACACTCGAGGCCAAACAGGCTGAGATGCTTGTTGCGAAGAAAAAACTTGCTCAGACAAGACTGAAGGTTGCTGCTGGTAAAATGGCCAATTTTTCAGAGGTCAAAAAGCTAAAGAAAAGCGTTTCACTTCTATATACACTAATAAACGAAAACGCAGCGGAGTAATTATGAAATCAACAAAAAAAATGAAAACAGGATTCGTAATCTCTGACAAGATGGATAAAACCGTCGTTATCAAGATTGATCGTATCAAAACACATCCAATTTATAAGAAAAAATACGTTATAAGCAAAAACTACAAAGCTCATGATGAAGAAAATACCTACAAAGAAGGTGACTTCGTAGAGATCGCTGAAACAAAACCATATTCGAAAGATGTTACATATATGGTCACGAGAAAGGTTAAATAATGATCCAGCCAGGCACAAGACTAAATGTTGCAGATAATACAGGCGCAAAAGAAATCGAATGTATCTCAGTTCTAGGCAGAACTCGAAGATGCGGCGGCGAAGTTGGCGATGTTATTTCTGCTTCAGTCAAAGACGCAATACCAAGAGGAACAGTCAAGAAGAAAGAAGTTGTTCACGCTGTTATTGTAAGACAGAAAAAAGCAATCGGCCGTGAGGATGGTTCATTTATCCGATTCAGCGAAAATGCAGCCGTCATCATCGACGACAAGAAAGAGCCTCGTGGAACCCGTATTTTTGGGCCAATCCCAAGAGAGCTTCGAGCAGAGTACATGAAAATCATCTCTCTTGCTCCAGAGGTACTTTAATTAAAAAAGCTTTATTACAATAAAGATAGAAGAAAAAATATGAAATTGAAAAAAAATGACAATGTAGCGGTAATTGCCGGAAAAGACAAAGGTAAATCTGGTGTAATCGAGAGAGTATTTCCTAATGATAACAAAATTATCGTTAAGGGAGTTGGCATTGCCAAAAAACATGTCAAACCATCGAAGGCTAATCCTCAGGGCGGTATCATCGATATCAACCGAAAGATTGACGTTTCTGACGTAATGATGATTTGTCAGTCATGTGGCAAGCTTACAAAAGTATCATATAAAATTACAGAAAAAGCTAAAGAGCGCGTTTGCCGAAAATGCGGCCAAGGCTTAGAAAATGGGAATAAATAATGGAACGATTAATCGAAAAATTCAATAAAGTCATTCTTCCAGCTGTTAAAGCTGAGCTTAAGATTGAGAATGTTCATGAACTTCCAAAGATCGAAAAAGTAGTAGTTTCTGTCGGTACTGGTGACTTCAAAGAAGACAAAGCTGCTATCGAAAAAATCTGCGCTGAGATCGCAAAAATTACTGGTCAAAAGGCAAAAGTCAACAAATCTGTAAAAGCAGTTTCTGCTTTCAAACTTAGAATCGGTCAACCAGTTGGTGTCACCGTAACTTTGCGCGGTATCAGAATGTACGACTTCATCAGCCGTTTGGTCAATGTAGCTTTGCCTCGAGTTCGTGACTTCCGTGGTCTTTCGACTACAAGCTTTGACAACGCTGGCAATTACTCTATTGGCTTGCGCGATTATTCTATCTTCCCTGAGATCAAATACGAAGAGATTACTCACAATTTTGGCCTAGAGATCAACTTTAGAATTAAAGCTAGAAATAGAGAAGACTCCAAAGTTTTGCTTACAAAACTTGGTTTCCCATTTAAGAAGGGCAAGGAGTAATTATGGCAAAACTATCAATGATATTAAAGGCTGAAAAAAAGCCAAAATATATGTCGAGAACAATCAGAAGATGCAAGCTTTGCGGTCGAAAGCATGCATATATACGGAAATTCGGGATGTGCAGAATTTGTTTCCGAGAGCTAGCTTCCAGAGGTGAAATTCCTGGGGTAGTCAAGTCAAGCTGGTAGAATTTAAACCATTACATAAGGATAAGTATGGATCAAATAGCAGATTTATTGATAAGAATTAAGAACGCTTCATTAGTTGGAAAAAGAGAAGTTATCATCACTTTCTCCAAGATGAATAAGGCAATTCTAGACATTTTAAAAGAGTCAAAATTTTTGACTAGTGTTGAAGTTGTCAAAGAAGAGAACCGACAATTTTTGAAGGTTGTTATTTCTGATTCAAAAACTCCTACCCACTTTAAACAAATCAGCAAACCGGGCCGAAGAGTATATGCAAAAAATCAGGAAATTCCAAAACCTCTTAGAGGCTTAGGAACAGTCATCATTTCAACTTCTACAGGTATCACCACTGGTAAAGAGGCTTTCAAAAAAGGCCTTGGCGGTGAGCTAATCTGCGAAGTTTGGTAATAGATAGTATAAGTATAAATAAGTATTTGGAATATTATGAGTAAAATAGGCAAAAGACCAGTAGTGATATTAGAAGGTGTAACCGTTGAAAATGTAAACGGCCATCTTTCTGTAACACACGATTCAAACAAAATGGAGATGGATTTACCAAGAGAAGTCAGTATCGAAATTGCTGATGGTCAAATTATTGTCAATCGAATCAACGATTCCAAACCAGCTCGAGCAAAACATGGCTTGATCGCTAGATTGATCAACAACATGATTGAAGGCGTAAAGGTTGGCTTCACTAAAGAGTTGCAATTCACTGGTACTGGTTACCGTGCTGCTGTTTCTGGACGTGATGTTCTTCTAAATATGGGCTACTCTCATGAGATCAAGCTTGTTATTCCTGAAGGACTTGAAGTCAAAATCGTAAAGAATTCGATTACAGTATCTGGCGTAGATAAGCAGTCTGTTGGACAGTTCGCAGCGATTATCCGAAAAGTTCGACCACCAGAGCCATATAAGGGCAAAGGCATTAAATATAAAGATGAGCATATCCGTCGAAAAGCCGGTAAGACTGCTGCTTCTAAATAAGGAATTACCATGACACATAACAAAAAAATTATCGGAACAGCTACAAAGCCACGCGCTTCTGTATTTCGTTCTAATAAAAATATTGAAGTTCAGCTTATCGATGATACAAAGGGTGTTACTATCCTTTCGATCACTTCGAAAAAGATTGATCAAAAACTAAAACCAGTCGAGCGTTCAGCAGAAACTGGCAAGGCGCTTGCTAAGCTTGCTATTGCCAAAAAAGTTACTGAGATCGTCTATGATCGAAATGGTTACCGTTATCACGGTCAAGTCAAAGCTATGGCTGACGGCTTGCGTGAAGGCGGACTTAAATTTTAATAATAAGTAAGGGATAAAGATGTCAGCAATCGAAAATACAAACTCAGCCCCAGTCGATCCAAAAAATGCAGGAATCAAGAAAAATTTCATGAGACCTCGATCTTTTGGCGATAACAAAAAAGAGCCTTCAGAGTTTGAAGAGAGAGTAATCGAAGTTCGACGCGTTGCGCGTACTGTAAAAGGTGGCCGACGTATTCGTTTCAGAGCTCTTATCGTGATCGGAAACAGAAAAGGTAAGATCGGCGTTGGCATGGCCAAGGCAAATGATGTTGCTGAAGCTGTTCGAAAAGCAGTCGCTCAAGCAAAAAAGAAGCTAAGCGTTGTTCCGATTGTTGATGGCACGATCCCTTACGAAGTTACTTTCAAATTTGGTTCAGCTGTAGTCATGCTTAAGCCTGCTGCTGCTGGTACATCTATCGTTGCTGGTGGTGCAGTCCGAGCTGTTGCTGAGCTTGCTGGTATCACAGATCTTCTAGGCAAGATGATGGGTAGCCCAAGCAAAGTAAACAACATTATCGCTACTGTAAAAGCTCTATCTTCTTTCAAACCTGAGTATACAAACAAAATTCAGTCATACGTTGATAAGAAAATCGCAGCGCCTGTAATCACAGCTTCTACAGAGAAAACAATCGAAGCTGAGGTCAAGGCCGATATCGTTGCTGAAGCAAAAGCAGACGAGCCAGCTAAAAAAGTTGTCAAGAAATCCGAAACGAAAAAAGCTGCTAAAAAAAGCATGAAATAACGATAAATATTTAAGGAAATTATGGAATTAGTATCAATAAAATCTAAAGTCAAGAAAAGAATCGGTCGAGGTCTCTCGGCTGGTCAGGGCAAGACTGCAGGACGTGGCACAAAAGGTCAAAAATCTCGAAGTGGACATAATATCCCTCGAAAATTTGAAGGTGGCCAAACTCCACTTTCGATGAGATTGCCAAAGCTTCCTGGCTTCAAATCCAAGCGTGAAAAGGCGATTGTTATCTCTCTTGATATCATTTCTGCTATCTTCAAAGATGGTGACGTTGTCACTAAAGAAGTCTTGGTTGCAAATGGCGTTCTTAAGAAGCACCAAATTGCTAAGATCTTGAACAACGGTGAACTGACAAAGAAAGTTACTTTTGGCCCAGATGTCAGAGTTTCTAAGTCTATCGCCGAGATCAAGCCAGCTGCGAAGGCTGCTAAAGCTTCAAAAGAAGAAGTAGCTGAGCCAGTTGTTGAAGAAGCTATAGAAAAAGTCGAAGTTGCTCCAAAAGCAGCTAAGGCAAAGACAACGGTCAAAAAAACAAAATAGTTCAATTGATATAGAAAAAGCAGAGATGAGAGTCCCTGCTTTTTTAGTATAAAAAAAGGAACGTCAATGAAGACGTTCCTAATGTTTTTTCGATTTTCTTATCGGCTTGGATTTGCCGGTAAACCAGCCTTCTGACATCATCGAATTGCGATATTTGTATCTTCGCAGTCCAACAACCGTAATTCTCTGCATAGCCATATGCTAATTCACTTTTTTCTCCCTGAAACTGTTCAAATAGCGCATCACATTTTGCTAATTCTCCGTAGAAATAAGCTTCTTTTTGCTCTGACGATAAGATCAGAAGCTGATCGAGCTTTCCGAAAAGTCGATCTGTGACCGTCGACCATTTGTTATGAGGTAGTGGGATCACAACGAGACGTTCACTTACTTTTCGAGACTCGATAGCAATCTCAGCCAGATACTCTTGCTGAGCAGAAACTCCTCGGGCTGAACGATCAAGCGCACATACGCGCTGAATTTCTTCTGCTGTTGCACCGATGGCCATCATCGCTGGGATGTAGCCGGCGCTGTGGGCGGCGACCAGCTCTGCCCAACGGCGTGTTGCATCGGAAAATTTGATTTCCAGCAAGTCCATAACCTGAAAAATTGTTGACTTTTCAGCTGATTTTTTCTTATGCTGACAGATTAAAATGCTACTGTGAAAGCTTGGGAAGCCTTCTGCTGGTCCGCACTCACAAAAGATTATTTCCGAATATCCATGAATCCAAGATGTTGCTAATTGATCCGTGCCGGCTATAAATCTTTTGGATGAAAGTCCCAATTGCTCATGTGTGAACAAATGCTCGCCGCAGCTCTTATCTGGTTGAATGAAGCTTTCACCGCTCATAATAAGCAGCTGTGCTGTTGCCGCCATCTCAGCATTATTTCCGCCAAGAACGAAAAATCTCATACTTCACCTCCATAACCATAGGCACGATTTTCGTGTTTGATCCTATTTGGCTTTGATGAAGATTGGAATTTTGATGTAAAACTCTAAATCTTGATCAAAGAGTGCGGGACGTCGGTGAGACGTCCCTAATGTTTTGAAATTATAGATACTTTCCGAATCTGTAGTCCTCGTCAGGATTTTTTGTTTTGTGATCTTTCTCGGCTAACGTAGGTGCCGATTCATGAGTCGGATTTGGGCTTTTGGTGTAAATCTCCGCCATAGCCTCGTCGAGTATCATCTCTACTTGATCAGTCCATCGGCTATTGTCCTCACCGTTTTCTTCACAATATGCACATTTCAAGATAAGCTCGATTTCTTCCGCGTTTAGCTGGATGATGATTTTTTCGCCTCCGTGCTTGAAGCGAACTGTGACATGAATGAGTGTCCAGTCGTTCTGCGACTTTTTGCTCGCAAGGGGACTGTTTTTTGAGATTATGGTAGCTTTTACTCCATAGCCTCGGCCAGCCCAATAGTCGGCGTAGATTCTGTCCATCCACGAGCCATCTGGCTTTTTTGTATCCGATATTTTATAGTCGGATGGTACAAAGGCGCCTCTGGGGAGCAGACTAAGCGGAAGATTCCTTCTTAAACCGTGGCGTTTGATCACATTTACCAAGATGTTAACCTGATTTGCTCCTTCCCAGACAGGATAGGGGATCGTGATCGATTCTGCTGACATAATTATCTCCAACTCATCAGTTTTGTTTCTTGCTCCACTGAGATCAAGCACCTGCTGATGGCAAATTTACGTGTATGAATACGATGTAAAAATGCTTTGATACTATATCAATTTATGACAGATTAGTCAATGTTTATCATACTTCTTACGCATATTTCGAATATTCCAAATTTCAGCGTGAAATTTCGAGAAAATCATTGATTTTACCCTGCATATCCGATATAGTCTAGTCAATGGATAAATTTGCGAAAATCTGGGGCTACAAAGATCTAAGAAACAAAATCATTGTGACTGTTCTTCTTTTGGTTTTGACTAGGATATTGGCCCATATTCCGCTTCCTGGCGTTGACCTCGACAAGCTTCAAGTTTTCTTCTCCCAGAATCAAGTTTTTGGCTTTTTGAACATGTTTTCGGGCGGAACGATGAGCAACTTCTCAATCATTCTGATGGGCGTTGGTCCATATATCACTTCTTCTATCATCTTCCAGCTCATGGGAATGATCTTTCCGAAGTTTGAGGAGATGCAAAAGGAAGGTGAAGCTGGCAAGCAAAAGATAAATATGTATACTCGTATGCTGACTGTTCCTCTTGCGATTATTCAGGCTTACAGCATGCTTATTTTGCTTCGCAATCAAGGGATTATCCCTGATTGGACCGCATTTGATCTCACCGTCATGCTTATCTCAGTTACTGCGGGTACGATACTTCTCATGTGGATTGGTGAGCTGATCACCGAAAAGGGGATAGGCAATGGCGTTTCGATGATCATCGGTCTTGGAATACTTTCTGCTTATCCGGCGCAGATCAGAAATACAGCACTTTTGCTACAGTCTGGCGATACATCCAAAATCATTGGTGCGATTTTCTATGCACTTATCCTGCTTGCGGTAACTGCAGCAATTATCACTATTCAAGAAGGCCAAAGAAATATCCCAGTCACCTATGCCCGAAAGGCACGCCTCGGTCAATCCGGTGGCTTCAGCAGTCATTTACCGATTCGTGTAAACATCGCTGGCGTTATTCCAATCATTTTCGCGATGAGCATGTTGGTGATTCCTGGTGTCTTGGCCAAATATCTTGAGGCAGCGCGAACTCCTTGGGTTGCTCACTTTGCAAAGAGCATGACTGCGCTGATCGGCAATCAGGTCTTCTATGGCATTGCTTACTTTGTTCTAGTATTTATTTTTACATATTTTTATACCAGTGTTGTTTTCAAACCATCTCAAGTCGCCGAAAATTTACAGAAGCAAAGTGGCTTTATCCCTGGAATTCGCCCTGGTACCGAGACCAAGAATTACCTCGCCGCTGTCATTGGACGCATCACACTTTTTGGCGCAACGTTCCTCGGCATCATCGCTGTTTTACCATTTATCGTACAATCAATTACAAACATTACAACTCTAACTCTCGGTGGCACTGGTATCCTTATCATTGTTTCGGTCGTGGTCGAAACAATGAGGCAGATTCAATCTCAGATGATGATGCATACTTACGAACGCTATTAAAGAAGAACAAACATGAAAGACACAAGAAGGACAATTTATTCCTTCATCGGTCTCCCTGCGTCGGGCAAAGATACTCAAGCAGAGATTTTCATTCAGAAAGTCGGCTTGAAGCCGATCGTGAGTGCCGGTGATCTCGTCAGAAAAATGATTGAGCTTGATCCCGCTGATCCATTTATCGCTGAAGTGAAGAAACGTTATGACGAAGGCATTCCTCAGCCTGATGATATTGTTATCGATTTGGTGAAGGATTATCTTACTCACACAAGTGAAAGCACAGTTTTTGCGAATTTCCCATTTAGCACTCCTCAAGCCAAGTTCATCTTTGATTTTGTGGCTGAAAATTCTAGCTTTTTCGCCGAGCCTGTACTTGTATTCATCAAAACAGACCCTGAAACTTCGGTCAAAAGAGCAATTTCTCGAAAAGTATGTTCTTCATGCGACGCTGTCTATGGTGTAACAGACGAGATGATCTGCGAGAAGTGTGGCGGTGCTCTTGTCGTTCGGAGTGATGACAACGAGGACACGGTACGTGAGAGAGTTAGCCGGTACCTACCAAAAACTCGAGAAGTTGTTGAATTTTATCGGACTCATGGTGGGACAGTTTATGAAATTAATGGTGAGCAATCTGTGCCTGATGTTGCCAAAGAAATAGAAGAGAAACTATGCATATCCTAAATCAGGAAGATTTCGACAACATTACGGCTAGTGGTTTAATACTTAAGCGTGCAATGCAAAAAGGTCTAGCTGCAATCAAGCCTGGCGTCTCGACGCTAGAGGTTGACGAAGTTGTCGACTCTGAAATTGTGCAAAGTGGCGCCGTGCCATCGTTCAAGAACTACTATGTCGGTGGATCTGGCTATTTTCCTGCTGCAGCTTGTATTTGTATAAACGATGAGCTTGTACATGGAATACCAAAAAAAGATCGAATTATCAAAGAAGGGGACATTGTTTCCCTCGATATTGGTGCGAAATACAACGGAATGTGTACCGATATGGCTTACACAGTTGCTGTTGGTGAAGTCGCGCCTGCTACGCAGAGGCTACTAGAAGTGACGAAGCAGTCGCTCGATCGTGGTATCAGCGAAGCAAAAATAGGCAACAAGATCGGCGATATCGGCTACGCGGTGCAATCTTTTGCAGAAGCAAACAATCTCGGCGTTATTCGTGATTTAGTCGGCCATGGAATTGGCAAACAGCCTCATATGGCGCCGCAAATTCCAAACTATGGCATGAAAAATACTGGTCCACGCATAGTCGAAGGTATGGCGCTCGCTATCGAGCCGATGCTCTCACTCGGCGACTATAGAGTCGAGGTTGGCCCCGATAATTGGACGATTACGATGGCCGACAAGTCACTCTGTGCTCACTTCGAGCATACAGTTGTAATCTGGCAGGGCGAGACTCATATTGTGACCGATTAGCGTCAAAATCACATTAAACTCATCTTTGATTGTCATCCCAGCGAAGGCTGGGATCTAGGCGAAGACAATTCGGAAGAAGGCTTCTTGGATTACGCCTCTCGAGCTTACAGGCTGGAATGACAGAATAATAAAATATTATTTATAAATAGTAGACAATATCACGAGGAAACGTAGCAAAATAGTGTTGACTTAGATTAATATTTATGTTACATTTCTATAAGTAATATATGGCAAACAAAGAAAGCATTGAAATCACGGGTAAAGTTACTGAAGTCCTACCAGACTCAAAGTATCGAATCCAACTTGAGAGCGGTCACACCGTCTTGGGTTATTTGTCTGGTCGCATGAAACAGAACCGTATTCAAGTGATTACTGGTGACTCGGTTTTACTCGAGCTCACTCCATATGATTTAAGCCGCGGTCGTGTAGTCCGAAGATTCAATCCAGGACAAACATACACACCACGACAGTAAATTATAGGGCTTGTTGTCAAGGGGAATTTTTTATTTTCAATAACCAAGAGTTCAAACGAAATGAAAGTTCAAGCATCTGTAAAGAAAATCTGTAATAAATGCAAAATCGTGATCAGAAGCAAAAAGGGTAAATCTTCCCGAATTAGCACAAAGAAGCGAGTTTTTGTGTTGTGTGAAAATCCAAAACATAAACAGAGACAAGGATAAAAATGGCTAGAATCGCTGGAATAAATTTACCAAACGAAAAAAGACTTGAAATCGCTCTTACTTATTTGTATGGCATTGGTCCATCAATCAGCAAGAAGATGCTTTCTGAGCTCAAGATCAATCCTGACACACGTATGAAAGACGTTCCAGATGAAGATCTAGAAAAAATTCGTCAGCTTATTATCAAAAAATATAAGATTGAAGGTGATCTTCGTACAGAAGTTAGCCAGAACATCAAAAGACTTCGCGAAATCAACAGCTATAGAGGTGTAAGACATACTTCAGGCTTGCCAGTTCGCGGTCAACGAACAAAGACAAACGCTCGAACAAAAAGAGGCCGAAAGGTCACAGTTGGTTCAGGTCGCAAAACAGCAGATAAGAAATAATAATACTTAGAAATCATATTATGGCTAAAGACACAGCAAAGAAAACAACCAAGATAGTAAAGAAACGCGCTAAACACGTTGTTGCTTCTGGATCAGTATATATTCAGTCAACTTTTAACAATACTTTGATCACAATCACTGACGATCGTGGCAATGCAATCGCATCTGCTTCAGCCGGCGCTCTTGGATTCAAAGGAGCAAAAAAGTCTACTCCATACGCTGCTCAGCTTGCTGTTGCTAACGCTATCGAGAAAGCAAAATTACGTGGATTCGCAAAAGCAAATATATTTGTATCAGGTGTAGGTCCAGGACGAGATTCAGCTGTCCGCGCTCTCGCTGCTGCAAACATTGAAGCTAGTGTGATCAAAGACGTTACTCCAATCGCTCATAACGGTTGCCGTGCTAAGAAGCCAAGAAGAGTTTAATCAAATTTATTATCAATCGAAGGTTATAAAATGTTGTTAGCTTGTAAAAAATGCCGAAGAGAAGGTGAGAAACTATCCCTAAAGGGAGAGCGTTGTTTGTCAACTAAATGTGCAATGAACAAAAGACCATATGCCCCTGGCGATCATGGTCAAGGTTTTCATGGCAAAATGTCAGAATACGGCAAGCAGCTTCGCGAAAAGCAAAAAGCTAAGAAAATCTACAACATTTCAGAAAGCCATTTGAGAAAATACGCTACTGAAGCTGATAGAATCCCTGGTATCAAGACTGAAAATATCATGCGTCTTATCGAAACAAGAATCGATAACATCGTTTATCGCTTAGGTTTCGCAGTATCTCGTTCATCTGCTCGACAGATGGTTTCTCACGGTGGTTTCAAGGTAAACGGTCAACGCGTAACTATTTCTTCATATCAGCTCAAAATTGGTGATGTTCTTGAGCCAATGAGACCTGCAAGATTCAAAGAGCTTTCCCTAAATCCTTCTATCACTTGGTTGGAAGCTGATACTAAGAAATTGTCTGGCAAAGTAAAACATTTTCCAGTTCGAGATGAGATCGACACACCAGTTAATGAAAATCTAATCATTGAGTTCTACTCAAGATAATATTCTAAAGGAGAAATATGGAAAAAATTAACCTGCCTCAGATAGAAGAAGAGAAGATCGACCTCCAGCACTCGAAGTTTATTATCGAGCCACTTTATCCTGGCTACGGTGCTACAATTGGTAATTCTCTACGAAGAGTTCTTTTGTCATCAATCATCGGTGCAGCTCCTACATCTTTCAAGATCGACGGAATCAGCCATGAATTTTCTTCAATCCCTCACGCAAAAGAGGATGTTGTCGAAGTGATTATGAACTTGAAGGGTATCGCTGCTAAGTCATTTAGCGATGAGCCAGTCGTAATCGAAGTTTCCAAAAAAGGCCCAGGAATCGTCACTGCTAAGGACTTCAAAGCAAACAGCAATATCGAAATCTTGAATCCTGAAGCTCACATTATCACATTGGACAAGGGTGCTGATTTCAATATGGAAGTTACAATCGAAAAAGGCCGTGGTTTTAAAACTGTTAGCATCGAAACATCAGAGAAAAACGAGATTGGTAGAATCGTAGTAGATTCACTTTTCTCACCAGTACAACGTGTTTCTATCGCGGTTGAAGACACTCGTGTTGGACAGATCACCAATTATGACAAGCTTACACTTGAAGTTGTCACAAACGGTACAATCACACCAAAAGACGCACTTGACGAAGCATCAGCAGTACTTGTTGAGCATTACAACTCTTTCATCATGGGTATTCCAGAAGTTGATGCTCCAGCAGTAGAAGTTGCAGATGGTGAAGTTGCTGAAGATGAAATCATGTCGGATGATATAGATGAAGTAAATTCAAAGACTAAGATTGAAGAATTAAATTTCTCACCACGAACAACCAATGCTTTGGTCAACGCTGGTATCAAAACAGTCGGCGGATTGAAGCGCCTTTCACAGCTCAAGCTTGAAGAAATCAAAGGCTTAGGCAAAAAAGGCATCGTAGAAATTAATGAAATATTAAGCAAATAATACCTCAATGAGAAAGTTAAGCAGAAACAAAGACCACAGAGAACTTATGCTAAGAAATTTGGCTACTTCTTTGGTCCTATATGAAAGAATTGATACGACTGAGGCAAAAGCCAAAGAAGTCAAGACTTTTTTGGACAAAATTATTGCTGACGCAAAACCTAACAATCTGACAGCAATCAGAAAATTACATACTGTATTCTTGGACCGAAACGCCGTCAAGAAGACTATCGAAGTACTTGTACCTCGATACGAGGGTCGTGAGAGTGGATTCACTCGCACTTACCACTTGAAGAATCGTCTTGGTGACAACGCTCCAATGATTCGAGTAGAACTTGTCGACAGAAAAGTTATGGAAGCAGAAGAAGCGAAGAAAGCTGAAGTTTCTGAGACAAAAGAAGCTAAAACTACAGAGAAGGTGAAATAACATGACCACAGAAATTACAACAGAAAATCGAAATTGGTATCTTCTAGATGCCAAAGGCAAGATTCTTGGCCGTTTGGCGACTGAAATCGCTGACCTACTTCGTGGTAAAAACAAAACAAGCTTTGCTCCAAATGCAGATGGCGGAGACAACGTAGTCGTCATCAACGCTGATCAATTCATTTTGACTGGCAAAAAGGAAGAGCAGAAGAGATATTATAAGCACACTGGCTACCTCGGTAACTTGAAGACTACAACAGTCGGCGAGCTCAAAGAGAAGAAACCAGGTGAAGTCCTGAAAATCGCTGTAAACGGCATGTTGCCAAAAAACAGACTTCAGAAGAAATTCTTGGCACGCTTGAAGCTTTATTCCACAGAAGCTCACCCTCATACAGATATCAAGTTCGTCAATACTAAATAATCGATCACACAAGGAAAATAATGGTAGAAGAGAAAAAATCAGTTTCAACAAAATATTGGACCGCTGTAGGCAGACGAAAAACTGCTATCGCATCGGTTAAGATTTCTGGTGATGACAAAACTTTTGCGATCAACAACAAAAAAGTTGACTTCTCAGAAGTCGCTCTTGCTCCACTTGAACTTGTTGGTCAAACTGGCAAATTCGGCGTTCACGCTCGAGTATCTGGTGGCGGCAAAGTCAGCCAACAGGAAGCTATCCGTCTCGGCATCTCAAGAGCTCTTGAGAAATTCGATCCAGAGTTGAAGACTACTTTGAAAAAAGCTGGCTTCATCATGAGAGACCCAAGAGAAAAAGAGAGAAAGAAACCAGGTCTACGCGGCGCTCGAAGAGCACCACAATGGGCAAAAAGATAACCAGTCCATTCTATATTTACAAAAGCGCTTCGAAAGAAGCGCTTTTGTTGTAACACCGTGCACATCCGTTTGTGTATTTTAGCTAAATATTGTAATCTCAGTAGAGCAAATAGCGTAATAAAGAAGGAGCCATATATGAAAAAAGTAGGGATAATAGGTGGAGTTGGTCCGGAAACAACAGCTGAGTTTTATCTTGACGTTATCTTCTCATGCCAGGAGAAGAACAAGACCGCTCGTCCAAATATAATAATTTCTAGTGTTCCGCTTCCATACCAAATTGAAGAAGATCTGATAATGAGAAATGTAGGCTCAGAGCGCTATATTCCGTATTTGACGGCTGAGGCGCAACGCTTGGAAAAGGCTGGCGCCGACTTTATCGTCATGCCCTGTAATTCGCTTCATATCTTCATTGAAGAGATCAGAAAAAGCGTAAGCATTCCAGTTCTTAGCATAGTTGAAGAGACGGTCAAGTTCATCAAAGAATCAAGTTTTTCTCGAGTAGGTATTGTCTCGACTTCAGCAACAATTGAGAACAAGCTGTATGAAAATGCCTTTGCTGAGTCTGCCATCCAGTATGCAACCCCGGACGATTACCAGCAGGCCAAGATGGGTAAGTTTATTATGAACCTTGTTACTGGTCGTCAGAATAATAGAGATAGGGAAGAATTCATCAAGATAATTGGTGATTTCGAAGCGAAAAATGTTGACTGTGTGATGCTTGCTTGCACCGATCTGCAGCTCCTGATTCCAAAGCATCCAAAGCTAAAAATATTTGACACGATGAAAGTCCTCGCCGATGCAACGGTAGTAGAGATACTGAGCTAAGTTATTGCACCTACAACAAAAGCGCTCATTTCGAAGCGCTTTTGTTGTAGGGAAAGCATCTTATAAAAGATTGCTTTGTCAGTAACTATTGACAATATTATAATAAAGTTGTATAAAGTATTTAGCGAATCAAAATGGCATAAGGAGGTATATTATGCCAGCAAGTCCAAGCATGCCCAAACCTATCAGTGGAGTTGTATTTCAATATAACCCTACGAGTAAAGATTGGCAAAATCAGGCACTTTATAATTGTTCTGATGCCGATCGTGACGAGATCGAAGGAATCTTTAGCTATCAATCAAAAGCCTTCGAAACAGCACCATTTTTGGCAAATTTATGGCCAACGATTGTTGAAGATCAGATCAGAGTCTCATGGAATTTCCTGAGGACTTTGAGAGATTCTGGGGTTACTCATGCAAAGGTGCTGAAAATCGCATTAGCAGCATTGGTCTCTACTGGGATGTTGACTGATCGTCAGCATAACATCTGGATTATTCAATATGGTAACGTAAATGATACCTTTGAAGTTCCTGATGAAAAAGTTACTTTGGCCTTTAACAAAGAGAAGGACGCCCTGAATTATATTCATGATGTCTATCCTCTATCACCTAAGGCAGCGGTAACGTATCGTAAGTAAGTTAGTGGCTGGTGGAATTTATTCTACCAGCCATATTTTTTTATCTTGCATATTCGAGAAGAAGATAGTACTCTCAGATCAGAACGAAATTTCGGAGGTGAGCGAAATGAGTCAGAAAGATGACCGCTCGGGGATTCTCAAACTGTTGCTTATACTCACAGTAGT